>ERZ1292644.17-Hain-H14-01um-R2-17-length-92933-cov-48_pt1 | contig 84247 bp, 170 predicted proteins | sample MGYA00564402_ERZ1292644 | MGnify/ENA primary metagenome ERZ1292644 (study PRJEB36523, sample SAMEA6512644) | groundwater metagenome | collected 2019-01-09 | study: AquaDiva: Metagenomics assemblies of 32 groundwater samples
TTTCCGTGGAAATCCGACGGGGAACATACGGAAGCACACGCGGCCGGAGTTCTGGATCGAGGAGATGGGCAGCCAGCTTGATGCGGTGAGGTCCGCTCAGGCACGCGGTTGATCATTTTTCGGGAGAGACGCTTCGCCGACCCGACGCCGTAACCCGTAGAAATCAGGCCCCGTAGCTATAACTACGGGGCCTTTGCTATGCCCAAAACGGACAAGGAGGGGCAATGGCGAAGGAATCCGGACTTGCATGGACAACCTTCTCAGTCGATGACAGTGGGGGCACTCTGCGTGATATCAGAAATGATATCACAAATATGGAATTTGCTACCCCGCGAGCAACCCAGGACACCACAGGCATCGACAAGTCTGCGATGGAGCGCCTGCTCCTGCTCGCCGACTTCACGGTCACGATGAACGGCGTCTTCAACGACGCCTCCAACCGTGCGCACGATGTCTTCAAGACCATCCCGTCGACATCGGTCGCCCGCGAGATCAACATCACCGTCTCCGGCCAGAGCCTGGGCTTCACCCCCGCCTTCACCATTCTGCTCACCGACTATCCGCTCACCCGAGCGGACTCCGGTGAACTGACATGGGCGGTACCCGGCTCGCTCGCGAGCGGTGACGTCCCCGCCTGGACGTAAGTCATCCAGTAACAACCCAACTCGGCAGTCCATCGCAGACGCGGTGGGCTTTTTTCATGCCCAATTCCGGGGAGGCCCTCATGGGTTTTCAGCGCAAGCGCAAGATGTACAAGCTGGACTTCGAAGGCACCGAGTGGGACGGGCTGGTGGTCAAGTTGGGGGGCTTGACCACTGGTGAATACCTGGACTTCGTGAGTGTCGCCGGTCCGACTGATGATGGCGACAACCAGACTGCCCAGATGATCCAGATGCTGGCCGACCATCTGATGTCGTGGAATCTCGAAGACGACGGCGAGCCCATCCCGACCACCCTTGAAGGCCTGAAGTCCAACGACATCCAGATGAACATGGCGATCGTCCACGCCTGGACAACCGTCATGGGCGGCTCCGAGGATCTGGAAAAAAAATCAACGCCCTCCGAGAGTCCCCTTCTGGATTCGATTCCTACGGAGAGCCTGTAACAGTCTCCAGGGAAATGCAGCGGGACATTCTCACTGTCCAGCTCTGTGAACGCTTTCACTGTCTTCCGAGTCAGCTCATGGACGAAGACGCGGACATTGTCAGACTGGCGCGCATTGCCGCTGTTCTCGATGAGAGCAGGGCCGCTCAGGACTAACCCGGGGGAGTGACATGGCCGACGACATTACGCTCACAGTCCGAGTCCGTGACATGACCCGGGGCGAGTTCGCTCAGATCCGTCAGCGCATGCACGGCATGGACGGTGATATCCGCCGGATGGCTCAGGCGAATGGTCAGGCGTCGCAGAGTGCTGACCGGTTCGGGCGGAGCCTTCAGGGTGTCCAGGGACGCCTGGGCCAGCTTCAGCGCACGGGCCGTCTTGCCACAGGCGAGATGGACCACATGCGCCGGTCCATGCGTCTGCTTGGGCGCGACCTGGCCCAGGCGGCGCGTGCAGGTGACCTGACAGAGGACGAGTTCAAGTCTCTCCGTGAGGAGCTGGAGCGGACCCGTCTGGACTTCGACCACCTGGACAGCGGTATCCGGCGCCACAACGCTGTCGCTCAGGCTGCTCATCGCGATGAGTTGCGACGTCAGCGTGAGGCAGCGGCGGCTCAGCGTCAGACGATGCGCGAGGAAGCACGACGTCAGCGTGAGGCAGCGCGGCTGGCTCGCGATGAGCTGCGTCGTCAGCAGACGTTCGCGCGAACGTTCATGGCTGAACAGCGCCGGTATGCTCAGGCGCATGCTGCGGCCCTGCGTGAAGAGGCCGCACGTAATCGTCGGGCCGAAGCAGAACGCCGTCGGATTGCTGCTGATGAAGCCGCACGGCTGCGTCGATCTGAGGCAGCACGCCGCAGGGCTGTAGCGGCAGCGGCAGCGGATCTACGTCGCCAGACCGGGCGTCTCGCCGCCCCCGCCGCAGACCAGGGGATCACCCAGCGGTTCCGTGCGCTGGGTGAGGGTGACGCCAATCGGATGAGCCGGGCCTTCAGCCGCCTCACGGCCACGATCGGTGGCGTGAACGGCAGCACCGCGCGTGCTCGCCGCAATGTCAGTGCGCTGAGCGGCGATCTGCAGACGATGTCGCAGATCCTCCAGAACGCTCAGCGGGACGGAAGCCTTGCCCGCCGTGAATTCAACGCTCTGAGCAATGGCCTGCGTCTGGCCAGCGGCAGCGCTCGTGATCTGCGCCGTTCCGGTGACTTGTCTCGTTCGTCGCTTCGGGACGTACGCCGTGAGATCAATCGACTGAGTGCCCAGATGCGTCTCCTCGGTGGCGAAGGCACACGGCTTGGCCGTCTCAACGACCATCTGCAGCTGCTTCAGCGACGCCTGGGGGACGTGGACAGCAGTGCGGGCAGGACGCGCCGGTCGCTGGCCCGCATGGGTGAAGGTGGCCTGGGCGGTCTACGTGGTGCCGTACGTGTGCTCTCGATACTGGGCAACGGCCTCGGTAATCTCCGTGACCGGATCAGTGGTGCTTCTCGTGGCATAAAGATGTTTCTCCTGGCCGTCGCCCTGCTTGCCCCTCTGGCGGCACCGATCGGTGCAATTCTGACAACGATACTCGGTGGTGCGTTTATCGCCCTGGGTGCGTTCGCTCTGCGCGGCGAGGAGGACGTCCGCGAAGCATTCACCAACATGAAGTCGACTATCGGCACCACTGTACGTGCCGCTGCACAGCCGCTGAAGGGCCCGCTGATTCAGGCGATGAGCCAGGTGGGCGTTGCTGTTGAGCAGATGGGTGGTCAGCTGACTGCAGCATTCACTGCGACAGCACCACTGGTAAGCAACATGGCGGGTGCCTTTACCGATTTTGTTGCTCGGGCTCTGCCGGGCTTCACGAAATCCCTCCAGGACATGGGGCCTGTCATCCAGGGCTTCCGTGAAGGCATGGGGACCATCGGCCAGGGCATCGGCGACATGTTCGCCGCTATGACCTCTGGTGGTGGTGCGGAGGGTCTGCGGGACGCATGGAACACCATGGGCAGGGAGATCAAGATTCTCCTGGTGAGCATGGGAGAGTTCATCAACGTGATGTCGCAAAGCGAAGCTGCGACTGGCCTTCTCGTTGGTATGTTCCGGGCGCTCAGCGGCATTCTCCTCATTGTGGAGGGGGCGTTCACGGTTCTCGACTACACCATCGTTCCCCTGCTCAAAACAATGAAAGACCTAGCGGATCTCACGGGAATCATCCTGGGACCCTTCGGTCTTAATGCGCTGAAAGACCTGTTCGATGACTTGGGAATCTCAGGTTCTGAGACCGAGGGGACGCTTGTAAGGATCAAGACGGCTGCTGAACAAAGCGCTGAAGCCTTCAAGAAGAACGGGGCGGCCATCGATGCCCTTCTCACCAAGATCAAAGAACTCAATGAGCTGAACCGCACCAACCTTGACGCACGGGCCGCGCAGCGTCAAGCTGTTCTGGACGCAGAAAAGGGCTACAAGGCGTTCGGTGAAGCGCTGAGCATGACGAACGGGCAGCTGAATCTCACATCGCAGGCCTCCCTCGACGCGTACAAGCTGCTGTCCGACATTGCTGGAAAAACAAACGAAGCAACGAATGCGGCGATCGAGGCGAAGCGCCCCTGGGAAGAGGTCCACGCACTCTGGTCCACGGGGAATAAAGAGGTCATCCGGTTCGCCGATGGCCTGGGCCTGACGGCAGAGGAAGCACGCATTCTCGCCGATCAGATTGTCAAGATGCCGGACTTCGACCTTGTGTATCGGGCGAACACTCAGGCAGCGGCTGAGGATCTGCAGCGATTTGTAGCGGCGGTGGAGGCGGCACCCGGGTCGAAGTCGGTCACTCTCAAGACTCTCTCGGCTCGCGCTGAGCAGATCCTGGAGAATTTCGGCTACACGGTAAAGCGTCTTCCTGACGGATCAGTAACGGTCACCGCTGCGACGGGTACGGCCAAATCCCGGATTGAGTACATCAAGAGCATCCTCAGGAATCTTGACGGCACGGTCGCCAGGACGTACATCGAGACTGTCAACTCAACGATTTACCAGGAAGGCGCCCGGGGCAGGTCTCTGCACGATCTTCTCAGCGCCAATGGCAACATCTTCAAGTTCTTCGCCAATGGCGGGGCCAGTAACGGGGGTGAAAATCACGTTGCCCAGATGGCACCTGCCGGATCGTGGCGCGTCTGGGGTGAGCCGGAGACCGGTGGAGAGGCGTATATCCCCCTGGCGGAGACGAAACGGACCCGCTCTCGCCAAGTCGCCGAGGACACCGTGGGCATCCTCGGCGGCGAGGTGCAGTGGTTTGCCAAGGGTGGATCCACGGCAGCAGCCAAGGCGCGCGCCAAAGAGCGTGCCACCGAAGTCGCACGTGCGCGGAACACAGCACGGGGTGATCTCCGCAGCCAGATGGGCGTCAGCCGTTTCGCCAGCCTGGCCGGGCTCGGTGTTTCGAGCATGCGAGAAGGCCTGGGGAAGCCCAACGACCTGGCTTCCCTTGTCAGCGCCCTCAGCAGTCTGGGCGACACCATCAAGAAGGCGTTCAGCGGGCGTACGGAGTCCAGTCTTCTCAAGCAGCTCGACCGCTCCGGCCGGGCGCTGATCAAGTATGAGAAGAAGCTCACTGACGTCAACAAGCGACTCGACGCAGCGAAGGACAAATTGTCCGGCCTGCGCCAGGAAGCGAACTCCCTCAGGGAGTCCGTGAAATCCGGCGTGATGTCGGCAACGAACATCACGGGCGCCGCCAGCGGTGACAAGAACCTCACTGTGGCTGACCTGATGACCCGGATGACCCAGAGCCGCGACAAGGCGACAGCCTTCTCAGGAGCCTTGGAGAGCCTGCGGAAGAAGGGTGTCGCCAAGGAGATCATCCAGCAGATCGCCGAGGCGGGTATCGAAGGCGGAGGCCTGGAAACCGCTGGAAGTCTGCTGACCGCTTCCGCTTCTGAGATCAGCTCCATCAACGCTCTTCAGGCGCAGATCAACAAGGCGGCGAAGGCAGCTGGTGATTCTGCCGCTGGCGCTATGTACAACGCGGGAATCAAGGCTGCCGAGGGGCTCGTCAACGGTCTGATCAAGCAGAAGAAGACCATTGAGAAAGCCATGATGACCATCGCGAAGGCGATGGAGCAGGCTATCAAGCGCGCTCTGGGCATCAAGAGCCCGTCGAAGGTCATGGAAGGTGTGGGCGATTTCACCGCCGAAGGCTTCGCCAAGGGCGTCCAGCGCAACCGGAACATCGGCAGTGCCTGGGAGTCCATGCTCACCACTCCGTCGTCCACCAGGGCTTCCGGAATGGGTGGAGGCAGCGGGAATGGCGTGTACGTCATCCAGCTGAACATCGGCAACAAGCCGCTGGACGAGATCATCCTCGACAGCAACCGCCGCACGGTACGTACGCGCGGCGGGAACGTGCAGGCCGTCTATGGGCGGAAGACAGGCTGATTCAGGGCGCCCTTCCCGCAAGGAGGGGCGCCTTTTCCTTCTGCCGCTCGGCAGCAGATAAATGGGGTGATTAGGACGCATCGCTACACGACGAGAAACGCCGCGATGGCAACCACTGCTGCGCAGGCATCAGTGACCACTGGCACAGCCATCAAGACCATGCTCCAGGTCGCCACTCCATCGACTCGGCAGATCCAGCTCATCAGCTGGGGATTCACCATCGATGACACCTCGGGTGCGGACGGCGTGGTGGAACTCCTGCAGTCGGATGTGGCAGCCACCGTTACGGCGCACTCCGCTTCCGGCGTGCAGCCCCTGGACCCGAACGCTCCAGCTTCACTCATGACGCTGAGTACAACGGCGACCGGCTTCACGGCGACAGCTGAAGGCACCACCACGGCGAGCCGGATGTTCGATGTGGTCTCTCTGAGCGCCACGACGTCGGAGTCCCCGTACACGTACATCTACCAGTGGATGCCGGATGAGCGGCCGATCGTGGCCATCTCGAAGTTCCTGCGCGTGCGCGTGACAACTCCCACTACTGCGGTCGATATGCGCACTTTCGTCTGCTGGGACGAATAATCCCACTTTGTCCACTTCTCGGAGAGGTTAGCAGATGCCGGGGAGCATTGCACCTCGCATGATGGCCTGGCACCGCCGCATGAGCGGCATCGCCGGGCCCTTCTCAGCTTCAGGGGAAGCCAGCAACGGCGAGCCCGTCCAGATCGAGATGTACATCAGCGGCGCCTGGACAGACATCACCGCGTACGTCATGGTGCGTGACAACAGCGGCAACATCTCCATCACGCGGGGCATCCGCGATGAAGGCGGCCAGGCCGACCATGCCGTCCTCCGGCTGCTCTTGGACAACCGTGACGGGCGCTTCTCCCCCCGCAATCCCACGGGGGTCTACTTCGGGCTGATCGGACGAAACCAGCCGATCCGTATTTCCGTTCCGAATGGTATCGGCGGGAAGTCGTACCGGTTCTGGGGGGAAGTCTCCGCATGGCCACAGATGTGGGACCCCACGGGGACGGACATCTGGGTCGAGCTGGAGGCCAGCGGTATTCTCCGGCGCCTCTCCCAGGGGCCACCCCTGGAGAACTCGCCGATCTACGACGCGATTACTGTACCGGGGATCAGCGGCCTGCGTGCGTACTGGCCATGTGAGGATGCGTCAGGAGCGACAGAGGTCAAGTCTGCTCTGGTCACCGGCTCTTCCATGGTGTTTCTGGGCCAGTCCCCCGACCTCGCAGCCTCTGCTCTGTTCGGCGGAAGTTTCCCTCTCCCCACATACACCAGTGCCGCCATGCTGGGAGGCGTCCCGAAGTACGACACGCCGAATGCCACCCAGGTGCGTTTTCTTCTGTACATCCCACCACAGGGCGCCCGCGCTGACCTGGATCTCATGATCCGTGTGGAGCAGGTGGTGGACATCGGCGTCAGCACGCATGACGCATACGAGCTGTATTACAACGCGCCTGGCGGTGCGAATGATGGTGTCACACCAGCCGGAAGCCTCTCCCTGGAATTCAGGAGTGACGAGGGCCTTACCCTGGGCTCGGACCTCCACCATGCCGTGGACGTACGGGGAAAACTCCTGCGCGTCTCCCTGGAGTTCGAGGAGAGCGGCTCCAGCACCATCTTCACATTGCGAACCCTGGACCTCACCACAGGCGCTGATATCGCGGTCTCACAGACCCGCACCACGACTGCTCTGACCCGCGTCATCAACGTGAAGTCCTTCGTAGAGCGCTACACCGTCTTCGGGCACGTAGACACAGCAACAGGCCTTCCCAATGGCGTGATGGGGCATATCACACTCCAGGATCAGATCACCCCCATGGACGACCTGGGTGTCCGCCTTGATCCCTCGGGCGAGACGGCCGGTCGGCGTGTTGAGCGTCTGTGCGGCGAAGAAGGCATCGCTTTCGATGGCGTGGGTGATCTGGACAGCAGCGTCACCATGGGTGGCCAGGGGCAAGTCAACCGGCTGAGCCTCATGCAGGAATGCGATCTGGCGGACGACGGAATGCTCACTGAGAACCTTGCGGTTCTCGGCCTGGCGTACCGGACGAGGCAGTCACTGGAAACCCAGGATCCTCAGCTGACTCTGAGCTACACCGGATTCAACCTGTCCGAGGTACCTCTTCCGGTTGAGGACGACCGGTATATCCAGAACAAGGTGACCGTCACCGTCAAAGACGTCTCTGCGACATACGCCCTGGATGACGGTTCCATCCTGTCGATTTCTCAGCCACCCACCGGTGTCGGCGCGTATGGAACAGACCTCGCCCTCAACCTCTTCGACACAGACGACGCGAGCGACCATGCAGCGTGGCGTGTGCATCTGGGCACTGTGGACGAGGCCCGCTTCCCGCAGATATCGGTGAACCTGGCGCACTCCTCATTCACCAACAGCCCAGCACTCAAGCAGGCTGTTCTGGCCCTCAGGCAGGGCGACCGGATCCTTGTCGAGAACCCTCCGTCATGGCTTCCTCCGGATGACATCGATCAGATCATCCTGGGATTCGAAGAGACCATCACCCACTTCGAGCACCGGATCACCTTCATCTGCGCTCCGGCCAGCCCGTACAGGGTGGGATTCCTGAACTCCGACGCGGCCCGTATCGACACGGACGGGTCCAAGCTGGTTGCTGATGTCACTTCCAGCGCCACTGCTCTGACGATCGCCCCCACGAGTGACCCCACCATGCTGTGGACCACGAGCAGCGCGGAGTTTCCCTTCGACGTCCGCATGAGCGGCGAAGTCATGCGGGCCACCAACATCACCAGCTGGCTGGACGATACGTTTACCCGTACCGAGTCCAGCACGTGGGGAACACCGGATATTGGCACCGCGTGGAGCAACGTCGGCGGCGGCTCCGCATCCGACTACTCGGTCAACGGATCAGCGGGTCTGCACACCCTCAGCACGGTCAACGTCTCACGTCGGTCTGGCATGAGTGCGGCAAGCGCAGACTTCGACATCTACTGCGACATCACCACGTCGGATCTCGCATTGGGGAGCAGCCTGTACGGCGGCGTAACAGCCCGTATGGCTGATGCCAGCAACATGATGATAATGCGTGCGGAATTCACCACATCCAACACCATAATTGTATCAATCCGACGCATTCTTGGTGGAACACATACGGCTCTCGCTACTGCGACATTGCCTATCACCCATGTCGCTGGCACGTTCATCCGGACACGCTTCCAGGGCATTGGAGCAGCATTTCGTGCGAAAGCCTGGGATTCATCAACAGAAGGCGAACCGCCTTTTTGGCTCCTGACCGGCACAGATAGCGCAATCAGCGTAGCGAGCCAGGTGGGGACACGTTCGATCAGCGACGCAGGTAACACGAACGCGGCAACGGTGTCCGTCCAGTACGACAACTATGAAGTCGTCAACCCACAGACCTTCACTGTGACTCGCAGCATCAACAGCGTCACCAAGGCCCAGACAGCAGGCGCGGACATACGGCTTGCCTTCCCCACGCCACTGGCTCTGTAAGGAGGCGGCATGTCCGAGTTCTACCCGATCCCCCTGGCCGGACAGCGGATCACCGCCGACTTGCTGCGGTCCATGCTTCCCGTGTTCGCCCGGAAGACGGCAGACACCACCCGAACAGCGACCACCACCACCACAGCTGACCCGCATCTACAGTTCGAGGTTGTGGCGAACGCGGCGTATGTCATGGACGGCTGGATCAAGTACGACAGTGCGATTGCCGCCGACTTCGCTCTGGACTTCTCCGCGCCTTCCGGGGCTGCGGGTGAATGGCTCGGCGTGGGTACGGGACATTCCCCTGTCATCACGGCTACTGCTGGCGTGGCATTGACTTCTGATGTAGTGAGCCCACGTGGGTACATGATTCGCACCAACAGTAATGACGTAACAGCGGCTCTTACCTATGGCGGCCTCGGCGTAGGCAATAGTTTGACTGTTCTCATCACAGCAACATTGCGTACTGCCAGTACTGCGGGGACTTGGTCTCTCGACTGGGCCCAGTCCACGTCAGACGCCACCAACACGACCGTCTTCACCGACTCCTGGTTGCGGATGCAGCGCACCGCCTGAGAGGAACACATGCCCACGCTGGTCCAGAAGCTCGACTCTCTCCAGTATGACGGTACCAACGGTACGTACATTGCTGAGACATATCTAGACGGCAATGTCTTTTCCGTCCACTCAGACACCGGAACCGTACTGACTCTGGTCGAAGGCGGCGAAAACTTCACCGTCATTCCACTTAACGGATGGGTCGTCAGGGCCCTCTGGAGCAACCTTCCCTACTGGACCGGATCGAACTCCGTCTACCTGGCTCAGTGGGCAGAGGCTCCCCTTTCGGGAGATTAACCAAAGCGCGGGAAAACACACCGGGGAGGCTCCATGGCAACACCGCTTGCCGCCTCAGCATTCGTCGCAGCCCTGCGTGCCGAAGGCGTCAACGTCGTCGAGCACACAGGCTGGAGTACGCACAACCGCAACCACAAGGGCCCCTGGGGTCCCGTCCATGGTGTGACGATCCACCACACCGCCGGGCGTGACTCGCTCAACCTGTGCTGGGCCGGAACCGTCGCACTGCCAGGCCCTCTGTGCCACACCCACTTGGCCAAGGACGGCACGGCCACGATGCTCAGCTCCGGCCGTGCCAACCACGCCGGGACGTTCGCTCAGAACGCGTACGACGCCGTCCTGAGCGAGGACTCCGTACACCCACGGCCCGATGCCGCCGAGCCGGTCGATGGCAACGCGCACTTCTATGGCATCGAGATCGAGAATCTCGGCAACGGCAACGACCCCTATCCGGCCGTGCAGTACGACGCGGCCGTCCGTTGGGCCGCTGCGATCTGCCGAGCCCACGGCTGGTCGGCGGACTCGGTCATTGGGCACGCAGAAGGCACCCGCAGGAAGATCGACCCCAGCTTCGACATGGACCAGTTCCGTAAGGACGTCACTGCACGACTCACCCCCTCGGAGGACGACATGACCACACCCGATGAGATCGCCAAGGCCGTATGGGCGTACCTGCTGGAGTCGCCGACGGCGGAGCCTGGAACAAATGCGATGCGTGGGGCCGGGGTGTTTCTGAGGTACACCGACGCCAAGCACAAGGCTCTGACGGCTCAGATCGCTGTACAGAACGCCACGATCACCGAGCTGGTCAAGGCGGTTGGCGCACTCGCCACCGGTTCAGCCGTGGACACCGAGGAGCTGATGGCCCGCATTCGTACGGTCATCGAGTCGGTGACCATCCGTATGGATGTAGAGGGCTGAGCCGTGTCCCCGTATCTCAAGGATCTTGCTGAGCGTGTGACGGCGACCTTCGTACAGGCTTTCATCGGTGCAGTCACCGTGACCGAACTTACCCAGAGGGACATGTGGCTCGCCGCCACTGTCGCCGGTGTTTCCGCAGCGGCGTCCCTGATCAAAGGATTGCTTGCCCGGCATACCGGGCTGCCTGACAGCGCTTCCCTGAGCAAGGACGTCTAAATGACGATGACCCCTCCGAGCCCCCAGGCGAATGATCTTGTCGTCGAGCTGGCCATCGCCAAGCTCCAGGGGTCAGTGGAAACGAAGCTTGCCGGGATTGACGGCAAACTCAACATGCTGATTTCTTCGGACGAGCGCATGGACGCTGCGGTTGAGGATCTTCAGCGGAGGGTCAGTGCGCTGGAGAAGACGAAATGGATTCTCCTGGGGGCCGGTGTGGTACTGGGTGGCGCATCGGGAGCATTGGCCCAGGCATTCACGATCTAGGCGGAGCGTCTCCGTACAGCCGGTCGTACGCTTCGATGAAGCTCTTCGCCCGGTACACACGGGCGCACCTTCCCGGCTTTCCGGCGCCAGCCGTGCGGCGTTTGCCCACCGGCTCGATCCGGCGGGCGAGAAGACGTACTTCAGCGACTGGCAGGAGGAGCCTGACGGCTGCCTCTGCGACGGTCCACATCTTCTCGTCCTTCTCCACCAGGGGAAGGTTCTCCGCCGACCACCCACGCCCCGTCATGCGGCTTCCCCGCACAGTTCCCAGGTGAACTTCAGCTCATCATCGATGAGTACGTACTGCACAGTCCAGCGCGGGCGGGTGTTCTCTGCAGTGATGCACTCCGGGTTGACGCATACAGCAATGCCGGATGCTGGGTGCCACCGCATGGTCGGGAAGGCGCAGTACGGGCATCGCATCTCCCCCTCACCCGGTGCCCGGGGAATGCGATGGAGGCCTTTCTCCGGCTCGAAGATGGCGTCAGCCTGGCGTGTCCAGCGGCTGATCTTGTTCAGGATGCCAAGAACCACCTGATCGTCCACGGCTTCCGCAAGATTCGCTACTGACCTCAGGGCGTGCCGTGTGTTCTGGCGGGATCCGCCTCGCCTGCCTCTGAGCGTCCCGGATATCTGTTCCTTCAGCTGCACTTCGAGGCGCCGGATCTCCGCGTCGAGTTCGGTGACGAGCATGGCTGCCCGGGAATGCCAAGGAACCGTAGAAGCAACTAGACGTTGACGGTGAATCCGTGGTTGACTATTCTGACCGGACCCCTGATAGGGGATAACGGTTTCCAGCGCACAGTAGAGCCGCCACGCATGATCTGTCTGCGCTTTCAGGCGCGGCCGAAGCCCCCCCGGATCATTGATCATGGGCGAATTATAGCTTGTAAATGCACGTAGCCCCCACTCTCTTCGTGAGAGTGGGGGCCCTTTTTCTATTTGTCAACCGGAAGTTTCTTTTTTCACCGGCTTCTTCTTGGGGATACGGCCCGGCTTCTCGATCTCCACCAGCGTGTACGTGGTCCGGACCTCGACCAGACGTCGCCGGTCTTCGGGATGATTGCGGGCGTGGTAGTCCTGGACCAGCTGCATCTCATCCCGGTCGTTCTTGAATGCACCCATGGGGACCCATGCCTCGTCCTGCCGCATCTGCATGCCCCACAGGGTCGACTCATGGAGGATCTCCCCCACACGCGCGTCCCGTGTGATGGGGGCTTGTTCTTCAACCACAGGTTCCGGCATGGTCATCCCTTTCGCAGTACTTCGGCAATGAAGCGGGCTCGTTCGTCGAGGGAACGTGGAGTGCCCTCCAGCTCGATGGCACGCATGACGAGGGACTCCCAGCCAGAGCCACGATAGTGCGTGAGCACCTCGGAGTAGCACACGGCCTCCCGATGCTCTCGGCCCGTGAGCGCCAGCACGTCATAGTCAGCGACCTGCGGAGTACCGTCACCCCGGTTGGCGATACCGATCCGGGCGATCTCAAAAGCCCCTGGCGCATGCCCTCCGGGCCATACCTCGATCTTGACCACCATCATGTCCGTGTCCTTTCGTCGTGCTCCCGGCCGGAATCGAACCGACGGCAACCCGCTTTAGGAGAGCGGTGCTCTATCCCCTGAGCTACGAGAGCAAGCAGTACAGGCGATCAATGAGGGTGAATCTCGGCACCCGGAGCCTTCTTAGACGGCCTCTGTACCTGTACTGCAGTGAGTCCAGAGGGATTTGAACCCCCGGCCAATCGATTAAAAATCGAATGCTCTACCAGACTGAGCTATGGACCCTGGCGGAGGACCCCAGCATTACCATCTGAGGCCCTCCTGTGTTATGAGTGAACGGGACTTGAACCCGCAACTTTCGACTTTTCAGGTCGACGCGCTGCCAATTGCGCCATCACTGTTTGTCGCTCTGCCACCTGCACAGTCGGACGGGTTTCAGTTTCAGCACCATTTGCTCTGCCACTGAGCTACCGCCCATCGAGTTGAGCGGGGGAGGGTCGAACTCCCGACCAATGATGTATTGATCCGTCACGTCGATCAGGTGATCGGCGATTTTGCTGAGACTGGAGCGATAATCTGAATCTGAGTACGTTTCCGGTGCCTCTACCAATTGGGCTACCCAGGCCGGGGAGCGAAATCCGTTTCTGGACTTCGCCCCGAGGGCGATTCCCCCTAGGGATTCGCAGCGCCCGGGGCAGGGATCGAACCTGCACTGTGCCATATACGCGTCAGACTGATACATCATCTTCAGTCTTGACCCTTACGGGTCACCCGCGCGCTCCAGCGCGGGAGTCTGTGGAACTCACTGTGGAGTTGTGTTCGCCAGCTTACGCCAGCAGGTAGGAGAAGACAGCTTCGCCGACGCGGACCTGGTGCACCTCGGTACTGTTGGCCTCTTCCCGTGCGGCCTTGACAGCATCCAGGAGCGTGTTGACCCGGCTGACCAGATCGTCACGGTCCTTCACCGGAACAGCCCCGGAGAACTTGGTCAGGGACCATCGTCCTACGGGAGTGTCTTCGGTGAAGACTTCGACCTGTGCCGGGTGCTTGTCCGTCGCCTCGGCCTTCACGTGGTTGCGCAGTACCTTCTTGGTGCGCAACGTCTCTGTGACGGGCGTACGGTACTGGCCATCGGCTGCGTCGTCCGAGGCCCACACTTCCGACCGGTCCAGGACCGGGACCTTGGACACGGCGGTACGCCAGTCGATGAGCTGCTTCTCCAGGAAGAGAAGGAAGGGAACGGAAGCACTCTCGATCAGGGTGAGGCCATCCACCTTGACGTCTGCGACCGCGTTCCGATTGCCCTCTTCTTTGGTTCCCACCGCGTCGAACAACTGCGTGAAGAGAGCCCCGGCCTTTACCAGCTCCTCCCCCACAGTCAGCTGCACCTGGGTGGACTCCGGCGGGATCTGCTCACCGTCTTCCGTCAGCGGGGAGTACACGCGGGACAGACCGGCGAACAGGACCGGTTTCTGAAGTCCGTGGTAGATGTCCGTCAGGGCCCGCTGTGTGCGTTCCTTGAGGCCTTTCTCCACGGCAACAATCTGATTCAGCTTCGGCATTCTCGTTCTTTCAGTTTCAGTTTCGTGTCATCAGGTGACACGGGTGAATTTATGCTGTCGAATCCCGTTTGTCAACCAGGGCGTCACAGGACAGCACGGGGCATCGGCACTGTGGGGATCCCGAGAGACTCCCACAGGTCAAGTACCGCCGGGCTGTCGTCCCAGGCGTGAAGGAACGTGTACTCCGGCTCCAGCTCCCGGTACATGCGCTCCTTGAGAACGAAGTCTTTGCAGAAGTCACCCATGGGACGCATCCGGATGACGTCCATGGAAACGCCCTGGTCGTCCAGCCAGTCGATGAGGCCGTCACAGTACTCTCTGGGCATCCCCGTGAAAAGCAGGTTGGCATATCCGGACTCATGGGAATGCCGGGCCGCCGCAACGACATTCTCATTCGGCGGGCACAGGAGCGAGGCGGCGTAGAACTCGTCGTACCGCTTCTCCTTGACCAGGTACAGCACATCGTCCACGTTGGTCAGGGTGCTGTGGAAGTCGTAGATGACCGCTTTCTTCTTCATCCTGGGAGTACCGTACATCGCGTCACGGGGACCCCAGAAGCCGCCCTGGCCTTCAATACGCCGGGCGATCTCACGTGCCGCCTCCGGACCGAAGCGGATCTCGCCACGCTCCATCTGTCCACGGACGCGGTCCGCCTCAGAATCCTTCGTCACTGTGCCCCCGCGTTCGTTCCTGGTCAGCCCGATCCAATGCGTTTTCTGTACCATGTCATTTCCTGTCGTTATCGTTTCTGTGCCGGGCGCTGATCCCAGCGCGTACGGCCTTCCTTCGTGACGACCTTGACCCATTCGATGGGCGCCGGTCCGCCGCCGACCTTCTTCCGCTTGGCGCGCGGCGCGTTCTGTCCGCCACCACCCTTGTATGTTCCCCGGCTCTTCGGGCAGGTGTACTTGAACTTGATGTCCATGACCTGGCCGGTGGAGGTGACGATCTCAGCCATGTGTTTTCTCCGGGGCGAGATGGCGCCACATGAGGGCGCCGAAGAACAAGGGGTACCCGACGTACCACATAAGCGTCAGGAGGAGCGCCGTTGCCCCGCCGAACCACTGCCACATCAGGCTGATAACCAGAGGCAGCAGTGGCGCGACGGTGACAACGAGAACCAGACGGAAAGCGGCCAACGTCATGCCGATGGCGTGCTTTCTGCGGTGACAGTGCACAGGATCAGTGTACGGGCGCCTGCGCGTCGACTTCCCACGGCCATACACCGACGCGGCCGGACTCCAGGATCGGCACCAGCTGGAAAGCCTTGTCTGTCAAGCCTCCCAGCGTGAACCGGGCATCACTGCCCGACGGCATCGCCGAGGGAGTGTACCCGGCGAGGTTCCACATGAAGACCGGCACATCGCGGGGAACGAGAGCGTCCATAGGCGTCTCGGTCATGCCCCCGTAAGAGCGCATGTTCGACGGGAAGTACCCAGGCCGCGTCTGCTCGTCCGTGATGACGATGACCCGATCATGGTTGCGGTAGTGCTGCTTGATCGCCGACGGAATGTCCGTCCCGCCATTCTGACCGAACTTCTTGATCAGCTGGAGAACGCTGATCCCCTTTTCGACAGGCACATCGAAAGACTGCCCACCGAACCACACCAGGGTCGGGCTCGCGGCACGTACAGCAAGGGACGCACCGAAGATGGCCGCCTTGTCAGCGAGGGAGATGTCCGACTTCGGATCCCCCACATACCCCCAACCGGGGAACATGGACGGCGACCTGTCGACCAGGACAAGCGTACGACCGCCAAGTGCCGGAACGTTCGACAGCGACAGGTTCAGCGCCTTCTCCAGTGGATACGCCCAGCGCAGCGACTTCTCCGTGGCGCGGTACGCCGACAGGAACCGGAAGGGGAACTGCCGGGACCTGGCGATCTCCTCCGGGTCCTGCAACTTGTGCATGACCTGGTTCAGATCGTTGTCCGAGACACCAGCCTCGTCGAAGTTCCTCAGGTTCCTGATGAGGGCCATGATGTTCATGGAGGGGATCATGGCTGCCCACAATGCGGCCTTGTCGACCTTGCTGCCGACAGCGGAGAGCGCGTCCTCCCACGTCATCCCCGCATTGCGCAGAGTTGTCCCGTTCAGCCAGAGGCGGCCATCGGTCGCCCTGCGCAACTTGTCATTGTTCCGGACAGTCGTCAAAGTCGCAGGAATGGTGGCCGTGTCCGGGTTGTGGCGCCGGTCCAGTGCGTACTGGAACAGGTCCCCCTGCCACGGCTTGTTCGGGTCCGGCGCTGCGTGCACGAGGTTGAGGACGTCACCGAAGCGGTAACCCTTGGACGCGGTGTCGTACTTCAGCAGGCTGTACTCAGAGTACAGACGGCGAGCCGCGTCGGCGACGCCCCTCTTCACCGGCTTGGGGATGTTGCGGCCGTACCAGGTAGTCCAGATGGCGAGGATCTCGCCAGGCTCATCGGCGCGCTGACACACGGCGTCGATGATCTGCCGGTTGTAGTGCTCGACGATGTACGCCTTGCCACCGTCCGGGCCAGGGCTGTAGACGCTGCGGCTCCTGCGCCCGGCGAGACACTCATGCACAAACTCAACGGCGAACATCAGAGACGCGGTGCGCATGTTGCCCGGACCACGCAGCCAACGGGCGAACTCCAGACCCCAGGCGGGGTGCTCGACGGCTACTTCTCGCGTCAGCTCCCGCAGCCGGTCGTTGCGCTTGGCCACATCCTCGTAGAACGTGGCCTCATTCCCCATGGCGCCCGTTGCACGGAGGAACACCTCAGTACGTGCGTCACGCTCCCAGCCAGCAGCACCTTCGAACGTGCGCGTGGTAGGGGTCTTCACCGGTGTGCCCATAGGGCTCGTGGCCTGTGCCACGGCAGGGCGTGCACGGTGGTCGGGAGTGTTGAAGCGGGACATCGTCTATCGTTCCTTTCGTGTTCGCACCGGGCTGGCCGGTGATCAGGGCTGGCGTCCAGAGATCAAGAGTGCCGGGCGGGGTTCGGTTTTCTTTGAGAGAGAAATGAAGTACCCGCAGTGGCTTCGCACCTGGACATCGGCCTGGTTACTGCTCTGTGGGAGTGTACTCTTCCCAGTCCTCAGCCAGCACGTTCTTATGGGTGTAGACCATGGGCTCCCATGTGCCGTTCGGCATGACCCAGGCGATGAACGCCGAGTGCTCGTCCGTTCTGGGAAACAGGCGGAGGCAGGTGACCGGGTTGACCGCCCTGTCGAAGCGCGGCGACCTCACGCACTTGCCCTGTTTCATCAGCTCGACGGCTTCGCCGAAGTTCATCAACATCTCCTGGGGAAAGGGGTAACCCCACACCACCGGGCGGGTAGGTGTGGGGCAATGCAGGCGTTTCCGACGCCCTAATCGAGGTAAGGACTCTGCCTGCATTTCTCCAGTGCACGTCATGCGCCCTCGGGGTACGAGAGGCTTCACACTGGAGCCGTTCTGTGTGTCAGATCGATCCGGTTCCCTGACACGCGGCGCACATCTGTCCCGGCTTGTCAGGAGACTCACCGGACCCCTTGCAGCGTGGACACATGGCAGCGATGATCCAGGGCTTCATCATTTTCCTTCTGCAGGAGTTGCTGAGCCGTAAGTGCGGGGGTCGTACCCTCGACCGCACGAGGATCTTACATCGGGAGAGCCGCTACGCGGGTCACCGAAGTTGGCCTCCTCATACCCGTGCGGAGTCGGGTGTCGTCTCCGCTGGCACCGCCGTGGGACCTGGAGGATTTGAACCTCCGACCTTGCGCTTATCAGACGCATGCTCTACCAGACTGAGCTAAGGCCCCTTGCGCGAGTCTTACGGGAATTGAACCCGTGACATCCACCTCGACAGGGTGGCGCTCTACCGCTGAGCTAAAGACCCTTGGTCGGGATGACGCGAATTGAACGCGCGACCGTCCGCTCCCAAAGCGGGTGCTCTACCAAGGTGAGCTACATCCCAGAGCCGATGGCAGGAATTGAACCCACGGCATCCCACTTACAAGGAGGGCGCTCTACCAACTGAGCTACACCGGCATATTCAGTTGTGGATGTGACGGGACTCGAACCCGCGCCGTGAGCCAGGCTCGGAAACGCGCTTCCCTGGCGACCCTACTCAAGCCGGTCGGTGCATCCGCAACCCTCCTGGCACGCCGCCCGTCCGTTTTCGGGCCGCTCTGCCCCCTGAGCTACACACCCTTGTTCAGTTGTCCGAGATCAGGTCGGCTTACGCGATGCCTTACCAATTAGGCTACGCGCCCACGAGTGGGCGCGCATGGAGTCGAACCATGAAGAACGCGTAGTGCCAGCGCACCGGATTCCTGTCTTCCCGGATCTTACGAGCTGTGACCTCCGTGCGACACCGGGGAACTGCATGCTTGAGATCAAATCGTCCGCGCTCTAAATACCAATGCTCTAACCAGCTGAGCTACCGGGGAGATAACGGCTCCCCGGACAGGACTTGAACCTGTGACCCTTGGTTCCTTGTGAAGAAATCGCGAAACATCGCACCAAGCATTAAATGAAGCGCGCCAGAGATCAAAGTTCGGCGGTCGGGAGCTTGTTTCCCAAAGAAGGATCCCGGGTGCCGGGCACACCTGGCGCTGCACTCTATTCAGTTAGACTGTCTGAGATCAAGTCCGAAACGCGGTCATTAGCTGCTCTGCCAATTGAGCTACCGAGGAGTTCCCTCCCCAGACGGGACTCGAACCCGTAACCTGCCCATTAACAGTGGAAGAACTCGTTCCGTGCGCACCAGACAGAAGTCTGTGTCAATCAGCAGAGATCAAATCGGATGCGGTAACTGACTAGCATCCGAGCGCCCCGTTTTCACGAGGTGAAGGAATTGAACCCTCTCGTCATCTTGTCAAGAGATGAAGTAACCGCAAATCCTGCACACCTGCTGACTGATGACCCAAACCTATGGGGACGAGAGCCCCTTGTCAACTCTTTTCGTAGGGCGCTATCGCGTCCGGAAAGGGGACACGGGACATGGTATACACGTGCGTTCCCGGCGCTGCCGTCACCTTCGGCAGGGGAACCGTTTCCTCACGGTCCGTGACCTCGGGTTCGTCGAACCGCCGAACCGCCTCCGTGATCTGACGGCCCAACTCCAGATCGAGCTGCGGCGCCGGGCCGCCGGTACGGTACGCCTTCTGGTTCTCCTCGTTGGCCTTGACCGCCATGGCCAGCTTCCGCTCCAGGGTTCCGATGACCTTGCTCAGCCGCACGATCTCCTTGCGCAGCAGCTCGTTGCCCTCGTACGACCGGTCAAGTTCTTCCTTGAGGGTCTCGGCGCGTACCTCCGCCTTCCTCCACAGCTCATCGACATCATTCATGCGCTGCTGGACGCGCCTCTTCCCCTTGCCAGGGGAAAAGACGCCCACGAAGAACGTTCCGATCCAGAACAGGCGACCGGGTCTGATCTTTCTCATACGCTTCTTTCCTGTCTCTGCGCTGGTCAGTACACCAGGTTCCCCCCACTGTCCACGCTGAAGAGGGGGATGGTCTCGATGGGGGGGCGCCCTGACTGCCGGGGATGCCGGTACCGACGATAACTCTGATGCCACTCGTACACCGCGTCGAGCTGGAACCAGAGCTTGATCTTTCCGCTCTTGACCAGGACGGGCTGTGCTTCAGGGAAATCGTTGTAGTCGCGATTGAGATACCAGCGGTGAACCAGCTGTCGGCTGAAAGGACGAGTGCGCTCCGGGTGCATGTTGCTCAGCTCCCGGGCAATGGCGGTGAAACCCCCATACGAACCATCATCAACAACCGGTTCAGCCGGATTATGAGTGGAAAGCCCCGTCATCCGTACCTCCCCGAGTCATGCAATGCACGGGGAGGGATCTCCAGGGTCACGGCACAGGGGTTTCCCCTCGCCGGATGTCTCTGTGTGCCGTCTCCCCGCAGTGAGTGACCTGCTACCTGCAGCATACGCCAGGGGGCGCACTCGGGGAGGGCACCACGCGCCCCCTGGTCTGCTTATTTTTCTTCTACGTCGGACTCTGACACCTCGTCAGCCGTACCGTCTTCGGTAGTTTCGTCATCTGTCTGGTCTGTCGTGTTCAGCTTTCCATATCGGCCGGAAAGTTCATCATCCGTGCACCCTATGGCGACAAGGACATGAGACAGCGCACTGAGGCATTCGGCAATACAGTCGACAACCGCATCACGTCCTTCCTCCCACGCGACGCGCGCTGTTTCCTCTGCGGCGGTCGGCAGAGGGATATGCGGTTGCACGCGAATGAGCGCACGGCGCCCTTCGGCGAAGTACTTCTCGGCGTACTCCGTCATCCGTGTGGCGTCACAGGCAATGCCGTAGAGGTCTACGTCGGCCGCCCTGTCTGCCTCACGCTGCTCTTTCAGCCACGTACCGAATCGTGTCATTTTTTCCTGATTCTTCCGGATCCTGCGTTGGCCGCCCCAAAGTACACCAGGGGCGGCCAACGGTGGATCAGAAGGGGACCTGTGGCGCGTTCGGGTCAGGCGTGAAGTCCATGACGGGCGCGGCCATCGGGTCAGGTGTGGCCGACGTTACGACGGGAACGTCCTGCGCGCCAGTCGCCGGGGGCATCACCTTGGTAACGTTCTCGCGCTCCTCGCCGCCCCACTCCCGGCGGCCGACCTCGACGCGACACGCCTTGCCGGTGAGGTCCCGGGCGATCTGCTCGACGGTAGGGTTCGCGGCGAAGTACTCCGACGGCAGGCCCATGGCCTTCATGTCGCGGAAGAAGAAGCCCAGGGCAGCGGCCGACTCAGGACTGATGGTGACGTTGTTGAAGATGTTGCGGTTGGCGTGGGGGCCGTTCGCGATCTGGTACTTGATCGCGAACATGTCCTTGCCCTTGGCGGTCTTCTTCGCTTCGACGGCGGCGATCGTGACGTCGTACGTCCCGATGGGACACAGGCTGTAGCCCGCGTCCTCCGCCGCCTTCAGCAGATCCGCAAACTGGGTCGATGCCACTACGCCACCTCGTCCTGATTGTTCTCGCCACGGATCAGCTGCAGCATGTCCGTGATGTTGGGGTTGTCAATGAACGTGCCGAGTCGGCCTCCGACACGTTCGCCGGTCTCATATCCGGGGGTCGGACCGAGCAGAAGGCGACGGACCGTGCCACCGGATTCGTCATGGATGACACCGAGGTACCCGAGCAAATCGGTGTAATAAGGAAGCACCGTCGCAAGCTGCCCCTGCACGTGGGGATACCAGGTGCTGTCCTGCCGCTGACGGGTCATCGCGATGAAGAGCACTGCATCCAGGGGCCTCACGGGGTTCGTCGTGAGGTCACGGAACTTTCGTACGAGGTCCGAGACCTGGCGCAGAAGCGTTCCCCAGTCCTGCAGCTGCATCGGATTCACGCCCACCAGGGAATCCACGGCACGCTGCTGGACCTCGGACACCGAATCCATGACCACGGAACGGAACGGGTGCTTTCCGGAATTCAGCCACTCGTACGCCTTGAGGACAGTATTGAAGTCCCGGACCGGCACAATGGCCGTTTCCCAGGAACCGTCCGGCTCCGGCGGGGCACTCCGTGTGGGATCCCAGACCGTCTTCTTGCTCGGGGTGAACCGGGAACCCATCTCCGCGTCCAGAACAAGCCGGGGGGACGGCGTGGTGTCCCCCAGCGTCGACTTACCGCTCTTGGACTTCCCATGGATGATGGCCGAGATGCCAGTGAATTCAGACAACGCCGTTCCCCCCCGGTGAGGAAACGCCGAACGCCGCCTTCACCTGATTGATCGACTTATCACTTCGGTATGCGTACGGGTCCTGCTGAACGAACTGCCCCCGCATCGCGTCTTCCGCACGGGACCCGTCATCGAAGAGCGGACACACGTTCTTGAACGGGCAGTCCCACCCGCAGCGGTCCGTGATGGGCGTGGGGTACGCGACCAGGTGATGGTCAGCGCCCTGGTTGAGCTGCCGGGTGACCCGGTCCATGTCGTCCAGCGTCCCCTTGATGCGGGTCAGCATGGACTGGTGCTCCCGTCCGTTGTACGAGATGTGCACCTGCTCGTAGAACGGACCGGTGGCACGTGCCGTCTGCTTGGAGCGCAGCAGCATGGCGTACAGGGCGCCGTCCACCCGCATGCCGTCCGAGGTGATGGTGAGCAGTGCGGAGTACACACGCATCTGCTCGTCCAGGACCAGGAGATCGGCCTTGTGGAGGGTCCCCACCGTCTTCCAGTCGCGGATCAGGTGGGCGCCGTCCATCCGGCGCCGGACGATCTGGTCGAGCTTGCCCGTGACGATGGCCATCTCGCCGTTCGTCAGCAGGATCGGCACGTCCAGAGTCCGCTCCGTCGCGACGACGTCGTACTCCTCGTCGACACCGTTCTCAGCGGCCCACTCCAGGTACCCGGAGACCATGATGACGGCCAGAGCCTGCTCACCACGGAGGTCTTTCTCCCACTCGGGGCGCTCGATGATCGCCTGGTGGTAGATGAAGTTCAGGGCGTCGACCGCGTTGACGCCATACCCGTAGTACGCCTCCATCGCGGTGTGGATGCGTGTGCCGAGCTGTGGGAGGCCGGTCGCTGGGACGCGTTCGGGAGCGACACTCCAGCGGTAGTAGTAGTTGAGCGCCCATTTGCGACGACAGCGCCTGAAAGTAGCCATTTCCGACGGGCTGACCTTAAGCACAGGCCACCTCCGCCTCAATGGCGTGGTCGCCGTCGCACTCCCAGGAGAAGTAGTCGCCTTCGCAGACGTCCGTGTCGATGCAGTCGCATCCGCCCCACTTTTCCCAGTGGGTTCCCTCATTGGTGCAGCGCGGCAGGTGTGAAGATTCGCCTTCGGCGACAACGTATATCTGACAGCGGCGGTTCGTCGGGGGATGCATGGACACGGTCATTTCTTCGCCCCCAGCAGCTTGAGGAGCGTTTCCCTGTCCCGCACGATCTCCTCCATGCGCATTCCCTTGGCCGCCAGGATCTCTTCCCGGGTCTCTTCGACCGTTCCGGGGGTGATCTGCTTGATGATCTGGATGGAGTCGTGAATCTCGGACCCGATGCGGTGAACCCGGTCCTCCGCCTGGAGGTTCTGGACGGCGCTGTACGACGTCTGCATGAAGAGCATCCAGGCTGCCCGGGTCAAGGTGATGCCCTCAGCACCAGCACCCAGTGTCAGCAGGATCACCCGCAGATGGCCGTCCTGGAACCGGCGCACCGCTTCCTGACGCTCAAAGATCGACTGGGTACCCGTCACGAGACCGTGGGGGATCTTGAGTTGCGTCAGGCGCTGAGAGGCCAGTTCGATGAGCTGACGGGAGACGGCAGCCACGACGAGTGGTTCGTCTTCCCCAAGCTCTTCGAGGAGGTCCACCAGGTCGTCGACCTTGGCCGACGGCGCTGCCAGCCGCATGGACCCGTCTTCGAGAACTTCCGCCGACGCGGCGGCGAACTGGGACAGCCGAGTCAGCTGTGACAGCGGATTCGGCGCCACGAGAAGATCGTTGAGCTGCGCGATCATCGTGTCGCGCATCTCGTCGTACGCCTTCTTCTGCTTCGGCAGCATCGGCGTGTGCCGGATCTGCACGGGCAGCTTGGGCGGAAGCTGAGGCAGCGCGGCTTCCTTGGGGATACGCCGGATCAGGGGGTCGACGATCTTGAAGAACTCGTCCCTGTTCTGCGGATTGACTCCGTGGACATCCAAGCCGCCGAAGGGGTTCATGGATGTCTCGGCCCATCGGTCGAGGTACTTCGTCCGGGCCGGGAACCAGGTCGGCTCCACGCCGTGCAGCAGCGACCAGAACGTGCCCATATGACTGACGGCAGGCGTTCCGGACATGAGGTAGCGGAACTCGGCTTCGTGCAGGAGTGACCAGACAGCTCGTGTCCAGGCCGATTTCGGGTCCTGCATCTTGTGCGCCTCGTCGCAGATGACCGTACGGAACCCCAGCTCGTTCAGCTCCTTGGGCTCCCGCTCCTTGTCCGTCAGCGGCGTGGTGCCGTACTTCGCCAGCCGGGAGTGCAGCCGTACGGCCTCCCAGTGGATGATGAAGACCGATGCGTCCGCCTCCAGCTGCTTGCGCCGCTTGACGGCGCCGCCCTCCACAACCTGAACTGTCAACTCAGGGGCCCAAGCCGTTAGTTCGCTACTCCAGGTTGACAACTTCAGACTGTTGGGACAAACTACGAGGGCTGGGAAGGGGTTCTCCCCCATTTCGGCCAGAACCTGCAAGGTTCTGATCATCTGCGCTGTTTTGCCGGTTCCCATAGGATCGGCCAAGATGGCGCGTCGATTTTTGACGAGAAAAGCGACACCGGGGCGCTGGAACTCAAGCAGTTTCACCCGCACCCTCCACCCTTGACTCGACAAGATCGATGAAGTGCGCAATGGGGTCGTCCGCAGACAGCACCATGGCGTTCCTCAGATGAACAGCCGGTTCGATACGGCTGTGGTACACGCTCCAGGACCATTCGGCTAGGTCGATCCCCGCCAAGAGTTCGCTTCCGAAGAGTCCACGCAAAAGAACACAGGTTGCCCAGCTCAATGGGGCAGTCCAGTACCCGGCGTCCTTGTCATAACGGGCGCCGGGTACTTGTTGTACCAGATGCCGCTCATGATACTGGGTTCTGACGGCGATACGGCCGTCCACAATCTCTGCGACAGGCACATCATCTCCCCGGTGTACGGATCAACCGTACTCCTGTGCCGTTCGTTCAGCTCAGGGGGCTGATCGTAGCATCCGGAGTGTACCCCGGGAAGAGCCGCTCGCGGACGAATGCGGGTACCGGGTGTTGCCTGAGCAAAAAGGCAAGCAAATGGCGTGCTGCATCGTTTGCATGCGGTTTGCCCGCTGTGTACCAGCCCATGCGGCGCAGAAACGCCGGGCTCGCCACGATTCGGGATGATGATGGTACCGGCTTCAGCAACGTGATCCCGCACTGCATCGCTGTGCTCTCGATGACCCCGATGGCGCCCTGACTGTGTTTCGACGTGCCCCTCTGTGGGCCTCCGGCCGCAAGGTACTGCTCATACCCGATGAGCAGCCGGACACCGGACACCCTGGACATTGTCAGCAGGTGAAGCGCCAGCTCGCCGGGGTCGTACTGTCCGGAGAAGAACTTTCCCGTCTCCAGGTCCAGGCAAGCGGCGCCGGTGGTCTGCCCTGGGTCGAACCACTCGATCACAGGCTCAGGCATGATTCGCCTCTGGGTCCAGCTTGTCGGCCACGACGAAGAACACCACAGCAGACTCCCCGCTCCAGTGATTCCCCCAGTACCGTACGCGCTCCGCCTGCTCATGGTCGTACCGGTTCAGCAGACGGGTGATGTCACCCTGCTGCTGGCGGACCCAGGTGGAGTCGGCGGCCTGCTGCTCCTCGGGAGGCTTCGCCTTCTCCTCGGTCACCCGGGCGTAGAAGAGGGCGTCGAACAGCTCCCCGCGTGCCGTCACGAGACGATCGGTTCGCAAGCCAGCAGACTGTACCCACGGCAGGCGTACCAGAGGTCCACCGCATCCTGGATGACGTCACGCATCTCAATGATCACGTCGTCAGAGTACATCTGCTCACCACCTTTGACCGGCAGGTGTTCCGGGCTGTGCACTGTGACACTGACCGAGACACCACCCATGGTCTTGCTCACGGCTGCACGCCAGCAAGGGCCGCACGAACGTCCGCCACACGGTACCGGCGGTGGCCGCCGAGCGTCATCACTGCCTTGAGCTTGCCCCTCTTCGCCCACCGTGTGACCGTCTTGGCGTCTACACGGAATGCGGCGGCGACCTCAGCCGGGGTCATCAGGTCATCCGGGAGGTACGGGACGTTTGCGTTACTCGTCATAGCTTTACCCACCTTTCGGGGAGAATGCTACCACCTGCCGTCAATGGGGTGCTGTAGACGCCTCGGCTGGTCATACAGTCCTCTACGACCTTCAGAATGTCCTGGGCCTGCTCGATGGGGGCTTCCAAGAGAATCTCGTCGTGCACAGGGAGGACCAGCATGTCCGTCAACCCGGCCGCATCGAGATTGCTGAGGCATATCTTCATATAACGTGCCGCTTGTCCCTGAATGGCGTAATTCAGAGTGGTGTATTCCTTGCCCTTGTCACAGGGCAGGAAGCGGCCGTCCTCCAGACGCACTCCCCCACGCTCACCGTTGCGGAAAGCGGCTTTCGCCTGCCGCTCCAGGGTATCCATGAGCGTCTTCATGCCGGGGAACCGCTCGTCGAAGAGATTCTCGAAGACGCTGATCTCGTCGATCGACACGCCCGCCGTCGCTGCCAACCTGTCCCGGCCACTGCCGTACGCACGAGCGTACGACGAGTTCTTGACGAGCTGGCGCCGGGGATCCGACTTGATGAGGCCGTTGTCGCGGAACAGGATCCGTGCGACGGCGGTGAAGAAGTCGGCGCCTCCGGCATCGGCCTCCAGGAACGCGGCGATGAGCCCGGGGTCCTTGGACAGGTGCGCGAGAATGCGCATTTCCACCTGATCGAGGTCACAGGAGATGAAGACGTACCCCGGCCGGGGTATGAACGAGCCCCGGATCATCTTGTCGTCACGGGGGAGCTGCTGCAGCGCCGGGTCGGAGACGGACATCCGGCTCGTACGGGCGCCCATCACGTTGATGTTGCAATGGAGGACATTATCGGCATCTCGGCCTGTCAGGAACGCCTGCAGATACCGTCCGGAGATGTCCTCAATATGCCGCACGGCCCGGATCAGCTGCGCCAGCTGCTGCACGGCGCCGTTCTGGCCCTGCTTCTCGTAGAAGGCAAGGGCTTCCTTGTCGAACTGCGGAGCGTTCTTCTCGGTCCAGAAGAGGATCTCCTGACCAAGGCGCTCAAACGCACGCCGGAGCTGGCCACCGGACTTCGGGCTGGTGATCTGGTGGGCGCTCTTCAACCACGCCCGGATCTCCGTACTCTTCGTGTCGAACTCAGCGATGGACTTCTCGACGTACGGTACGTCGAGGAGCAGGCCCTTCATCATCATCGACAGACAGATACGGTTCGCCGACCGTTCCAGGTCGTACGCCTCCGGGCACGTCTCGTCGATGACCGGCTGGAAATGCTGGTACAGGTGAGAGGTGAGAACCCCGTCCAGGCTGGAGTACACCCAATACGGAGGGAAGTCGATGGGGACGGTCGCCCACGTCCACTTGTTTGTGTGGAACGCATCGTCCAGGGCTTTCTGACCGGCCGACGCACGCTTGTCGATGAGCGAGTTGGACAGCTGCTTGAGGCCGTTGATCCGGGCCGGGTTGTCCAGCCGCGCCATGGTCAGCGTGTCGTGGATCCGATGATGTGGCGGCTTCCATCCTCCGTGCCGTATCAGGAACTTCAGGTCGAACACGGAGTTGTGAGCAACGAACTCACCCTCGTACGTGTTCAGGACTTCCAGGGCGACGCCACTCCAGCGTTCCCATGGAATGGCATAGCCCGTGTGCAGGTCCCCGAACTGACAAAGCCGGAGACTGTCGTGGCTCATCGAGAGCCCGGTCGACTCCGTGTCGAACGCGAGTGGGGTCTCCCGCCGCTCCCCGACCCACCGCATCATCGCGGCGACATCGTCTGTATTTTCTACCAAATTTAGTGATACGTCTGCCAGGGGCGATGCCACCGAGGGACCACCGTTCGCCGATTCCCGCCAAGGAAGGGCGTCAGCGTATCAGGCAGACCGAAGGACCGGGGAGCATCTCACCCGGTCCTTGTTTTGTCAACTCGCGGTGGACATTATTCGAGGCGCAGGTCCAGGGCGTCTGCGGACTCATCCGGCTCCTCGCCCAGCAGATCCGTCATGTCGATGCAGTGCCGCAGATACGCGGCATCGCGCCGGTGGTTGCGGTGCATGCAGTCCGCACCACCGCATCCATGCTGGTCACACTGCCAGTTGACGATACTCAGCGCCTGGCGCCGGGCTGTCCGCTCCTCGCGGGGGACAAGGGAATGATGACGCTGCTCTCCCCGTGCCAGCACACCTGTGAGCAGCCCCCCGTTCTGGTAGGGCTGCTCATGTTCTTCCGGACTGCTCACAGGCTTTTCTCTCCTACAGAGGCTTTTCCACGGCTACCGCCTGGGCGATTCCCTCGTCCAGGGAAGACGCTTCGTCGAGCATCCGCTGACCGAGCCCACGGATGTTCCCGTCGGGCTCCAGGACGCTCTCGATCACCTGCTGGCCACCCGCACACTTGTGCTGAGTGTAGATGTCTTTTTCTGCTCGGACCAGGTCGCCGTCCGCCAGGTCATCCAGGTGATCGTTTGGCATGCCCGGGAAACAGCCCTCCTTGCCGCACGGCCGCATATTGTTGTAGCGGTCCTCCTTGGCAAGAGCCCCCACTGTCATTGCGACTCCGTGTGGACACGGACTGCTGAGACGGTGGTACACAACGGACCGGGCGACGATGTATACGACGTACCGGTAGTCCTGGCCGAACACACGGTACAAAATCATGTCCGTCCACTGGACTCGCGGCTTCCCGGTCCTCTTGTCAATGCTCTTCGGGTCATGGAAATCCCGGGACAGATCGACGATGACTTCGCCACGGAACGTCCGTGGACCAGCACGGGTCATCAGCTTGATGAGCTGGCCGTTGTCGTTTTCGCTGTTTATCGTCATCTTTCCTCTTTCTTCATGCCGCATTAGCGGCTTCATGTACACCAGCAGGAATCAATCCGATGCTGCTCCTGAGTTGTTGTTCCACGGAGTGATACCAAAGTACTGGCCGTTCTTGGTGACGACCCACCACCCGGTCGATACACCTTTGCTCACCAGGCTGCTCTGCAGAAGAGCCACGAGCGACGTGATGAACATCGGGTACGTACGCTGCCGGGAATCCTTCCACTCCACGTACACGGAGGATATTCCATGCTTCTGTCCAGTCAGCTGCAGGCGCATCCGGAACGGCTCATTGGGACGCCACAGGGCGTCCACATCAGAGAGGACACGCCGCAGAAGATTCCCCTGACGGTCATAGGGAGCGCTCACGGGGACGGTGTTCACTTGAAGACCTCGTCGACCGTCTGGAGGACGTTCCGACGCTCATCGCGCCACTCCTCCTGCGCCCTTTCGCAGCACAGCGGCAGGCCGATGCCATCCACCGGATCCTCGAACCACTCGCACGTGCCATCAGGGTTCGTGCTCTCCCCGATCATCGCCCCCGTCAGGATCTCCCAGGCGCGATCACAGAACGAGCATACGTCGGCGCTGGTGTACCTGATCTCCACAGCACCAGGAGCGACACGGTTGTCCGAGCCGCGTGCCAGGCCGTCGACATGGCGGACAATGTCACGCCGTGCTGTCTCACAACGCTCCTTCATCTCCTTGTTGTAGCCGTCCGATCCAGGCTGCATGGCCGTGCGGTAGAAGCCCAGTGCGCGGCTGTCGTCCAGCCGGACGACCAGGTGGTGATTACTGTGAACTGTCTTCCGCATCAGATCATTCCGTTCCGGCTCATATATGCGAGGAAGCTGGTCGGTGGAGCAGTGTGCACCCGCCGCATGAGTTCGTCACAGGTGAGTGGAGTCATGGGTTCACATCCCTCGGCATGCACCCAGCCGCTCTCTTCCTCGTCACACTCGTCGTTGTCACATTCACGCGGTCGCATCTCTGTCCTGTCCTTTCGTCAGCGCTGTGGGAAACGTGTGGCCTCTTCGTGGGTCCACACCTTGCACGGGATGCTGAACGAGTCCATCCATTCGATGGCGTTCTGCGTCCCGCTGGAGTTGTTCCGCTGGAACGCCTGCCCGATGACCTTTCCCCGGCCAGCGCTGTGGTACGCCTTCTCCACCATGCGCCCGTTGCGCTGCGGTCCAGCGCCCCGGCCGATTGCGTTCCACTCTTCGCGGCTTACCGGGAATGGCTCCACTTCGACGTGCGGATTGGTGTCGGCCCATTCCTGCGCATGTGCGTCGGCGCCAGCAGGAAGTCCCTTGATGTGGCAGTCACCGTGATACAGCGTGAACGGCCCGTGCTTCACATACACGGTGTTCAGGACCATCCAGACGAAACGCTTGTGATCCCAGTCGCGGCTGCCCGTGACGATGACGATCACGGCTTGTACTCGGTTGCGGCCATGTACGTGGTGAAATCGTCGTGCCTGATCCGGTACAGACGCCCCGTCCTGGTGGCTGGAAGGACACCGCCATGGATCATCCGGTATACCTTCATCTTGGAAATCTTCAGGTACCGGGCGACTTCCTCCACCGTAAGGAACGGTGAGTCATCGACCCTGTAGTCATCCGCATTTGTCGTCATATGTTTGCTCCTTCATCCTGCGTAGAGGAGAATACACACAGGGGGAACCAGTCCCCCATGTCGCACTGGTCCCATATCTGCTCGGTGACGGCCCTCCAGGACCCGTCCACCTTGATCTGATAAGCCTTGTGCCCGGGATAGCCGGGCGCCTGCTTGTCTTCTACGCCCCCGGTCATTGTTGTGAGCAGAAGAAGGCTCATGGCAGCTGTCACTACGACAGCAATGCACCTTTTCATTTTTCCTGTACTTCGTTATCGTTTTCGATCATTCTAGCAAGATCAGAGGGCATGCGTGCGTCCTCGGGCATGCCAGCCGAGTCGCGATGTGCAGCAGAGGAGAGAAGGATTCCCCTCTGTTACACATGACGCTGCGGGGTACCCCTCCCGCTCCCTGTCCCAGAACTCTCCGTGACCCTGAGGGTCGGACAGGCCCTACGTACGTAGGTGACGGTGAGGGGGCTGCATCCCCCTCACCGTCAATCTGGTGTCTGGACCAACAGCGAACCAGATGAAACAACCACCGGAGTGGTCTGACCGGGTTTTCGTGCGCGTCCACCCGGTCGGCAGACATCTCTGGCGCACACTGCGGGCCGGTGACAGGATTCGAACCTGCACGAGGGGCTTGGTGTGCTCCCTCACCAACGTCTACCAATTCCGCCACACCGGCCTGAAGGTGCCCTTTCGCGCCACCGGCGGCACCATACCGGCTGATAATCCCCAGTCAGGCGGGGAGGGCGCCCCCTCTGTACAGAAGGGAGTCAGAAGCTGCCGGAGTCACAGCTCCCGGACGAGCTGCCGCTGTCAGACGAGGACGAACACCCGGAATCCGATGAACTGGAGGACGAACTGTCGGTACCCCAGGTGGTGTACGTGGGGCCGGTCGACGTGGACGCCGTCCAACGCGGAGGAGTGGACGATGGTGCAGGCGCCGGGCGCACCGTGGCAGGCGCTTTCTGTACTGCCCTCTTCAGCGGTGCGTTCGGCTTGTCCTCAGTATCCGCCATGCCGTTGAACACCCGGGACGGCACCGTCGTGATGTACCCGGTGTTCCGGAGCTTCCTGCGTCGCCACCACTTACCGAACATCGTATACACGACCTCTCTCAGTCGTTGTGCGTGACGCTCTTCGCGACAAACGGTCCTTCGATGATGCTCCCCCGGAAGTCCAGGTGGTCTCCACCATGGGTGTACCCACTGGAGTCTCCCCACTCTGCGGGATCCTTACGCGGCTGGCGGGACTCACGGTCCGCCTCCAGGACATCATCGGGTGAAGCGTACCCCGTGGCGTGGTCCAGACTCTCGAACGCGGAGCCGTTGTCCAGGGCGACGAACGCCTTCATGAGTCCGCTCAAGTCGCCCTCCTCAACGGCCTTGCGTGCCTTCGCCAGCTGGACGTGCCTGTCGTCTGTCATGTCGTTGTCCTTTCCTGTCATCGTCGTCACTGTACGGAGGACGGCTGCTCCGGGTCAAGCCACCGGAGCACCGTCAAGCCACCGTGCCCGCTGATCTTGACAAACGGTGTGGTGCCCGGATTGTGCCAGACTTCGGTCTTCGGTTCGTTCATCGGCGGCCGGTCCAGCCAATGGGTGACTGCCCAGCCATCGGAGAAGAGAACTCCCTCCCCGACCTTCCCCTCGCCCGATATCTCTGTGACATCCACATCGCGCCACACCTCGAAGCGTCGAGGCTTCGATTCTTCGAGAAGGCGCTTGGCCTTGTCCGCGAGGGATTCCTTGGGCCGCTCACCGTTCAGAGCGTCATACGTCACGACTACTCCTTTTTGTTGCCCTTGTCTGTTATGTGGCATTTGCACGTGCAGCGGACCGCGCAGAACTTACAAGAAGCCGGGATCTTGTCACCACAGATCCCGGACTCCCCCTGGCAGTACTGGTGGCCGGTGCGTCCGTCTGGCAGAACCATGTCACCGTGCCAGCAACCGGTCGACAGGTAGATGTGCGGGCTCATCTACCCATTATGGAGCACGGCCTAGTAGATGAGGCCGTGCTCCACACCGATCTTCCGTGCCATGGACTACCTACGCGTCGCTCTCCACGCTCCCCCCACCCTCCACCCGGCGGATGTACACCTCTGCCCTGCGCAGAACCTCTTCGTCGTCCCACACCCCCGGAGTGGTTTCACCATCACTGCGCCCGATGAGGGCGAACCGGAAGTTCTCCTGCATCTCCTTGGGGAGCTGGTCCCACAGGCGGCGGGCGTTGAAGGTGCGGATGTAGTAGCACACGTGCTGCCAGTCGGGGACGAACATGATCTCCCTACGGCTGGCGCCTTCCGGCTGCCTCTTCACCTTCTGGTCCCGGGTGAAGCGGCGGCGCAAGGCCTCGATCGGGTCGCACGTGCGGAGCTGGTCGCCGTCGCCGAGGCGTGCGAAGAACTCCGGCGTGTAGCCCGGGTCCTGCTGCATGAGCATCCAGTGCGCCCAACCAGCCGTCGACTGGCGCAGGTCCGTGTCCTTGGAGAACTTGAAGTCCTTCCGCGTGATGGCAGCGATCTCGGCGCTGCGCCGGATCTCCGGGTGCTCCTCGAAGAATTCCAGCTGCACCGAATACGTCACGCCGCCCTTCTTCATCCCCAGACGCTGGTCGCCGTCGCTCCATGCGTAGCACCGGCTGATGACGGCGGACAGGACGTTGGTGTCCTTCTCGCCGCGCAGGGCCAGTGCGTCGGAGAGCTTGCGCTTGATGCCGGTGTCGACCGTAGAGCGGACGCGGGGGTTGAACCCGTATCCGACGTACGCCGTGAAGGCCTTGCGGGCACGGATGCAGGACAGGAGCCGGTGCTGTCCATCCAGGAGCGTGACGTGCCCAGCGGAGACGTCTCCGTGCTCACCTTCCTCATAGGGACGGGTGAAGGTGATGCTGGAGCCGTTGAGGACGAAGTCCCCATTGCGCATGTCGGTGGCGTAGTCCTGCTGGCCGCTCTCCCGCTTGTTGCGGTTGATGTAGTTGAACGCCAGCCAGTGCCGTGCGATGTCGGGAGTGATGGCCACCGGGTACATAGGAGTGGGACGGGAGTGGTTCTCCGGCTCCAGCGGCGCGAAGGGGTAGACCACTCCGTCGAACGAGACCTGCTCTGTACTCATGTGTTTTCCTTTCGTTCTTTCTGTCTTACGGGACGATGCGCCGGGACATCTCTGCCCTTCTGCGCATGTCAGACTGGATTTTCGGTGACCCAGCCTTCGCCGTCCGGATCCCACACCACGGCTCCGAAGTTGCCGTACACACCGTGCTCGCGGTTGGTCTCGACGATCTGGGGATCCAGTCCCCGGTCCTCCATGAGGTTGAGCAGTACCTCCAGGGCTTCCCACATCTTGATGGGCTCGGCAACAGTGCTGCCCCCAGGATCCGAGGTGACATAGCCGATCTGCTGGAGCCCCTGGATAGCCTTGTACACCGTGGTCCGGTGCAGGCCCCACTCCCGGGACAGCTCTGCCACCGTCGGCAGGCCCTCACCAGCGGCCAGCCGTCCCGCGTTGATCTCTTCGATGTAGTGGTTGATGATCTGCTTGTAGGGCGTCAGGGAAGGTTCCAGATCCATGTCATGTCCTCTCTTCCGCGCTGGTGTGACGGTAACCTAGCACACCACTCGGTGCTTGTCCGTGAGCTGACGCATTTTCGCCGGATCAATCTCACCGACATCGCGGAATCCGTACACCTGAATGAACTCCAGGGCGATGGCCTCGATGTGGTGGACCACCGCTTCGGCGTCCAGCCAGTGGGCGATCTGGATCTCCAGCACCTGCTGCCCGATGCCCTTGGCGGTCACTGGTGCTTCTCCAGTTCCGGACCGAATCCCCAGGTGTCTTCGCACAGTTCGACGATCTCTTCCAGGATCAGAGCCCCGAGCCGGTCCGAATCGTCCCTGTCTTCCTGATTGCGCTGGGCACTGCCCGGCCCGGAGGAACGCCCGATCATCTGCTCCAGGGCCTGCCGCCTGGCGTACCACTTCTCCGCTTCGGCCAGCTTCCGCTGAAGCTCATGCGGAATGTTGTGTGTCGCGTCTTCTTCACACATGTCATTTCCTCTTCTGTCGTTGTCGTGGGTGCACGCAGGACATGATGGCCCGGTGTGCTGCCAGAGCTTCCGCCTCGGCTGCGTCGTCCACATCGCTGTACAGGCGGCGCCGGTCCATGAAATCTGCGCCGCGATTCAGGGCATTCAGTGTTCTGTCGTACACGGACATGAACCGTTCCGGATTACTGGAACGCTCGGCATGCAGGAGTGCTTTTTCCTGCGCCAGGGCAACAGCCCCGGTCCACGTGGCCTGAAGATGCCGTGAAAGATTCCCCGGTGCCTCCATGACTACCCCTCCCGTGTCGGCCCCTTCATCAGGGGCGTGACCGACAAGACGTACCGCAGAACATACACCCGCTTATGTACCCGTCCCTCTTTATTGAAAGTCCGGAGGGAGGCACTGCTGTTCCCCTTCCTCTCCGTGGGAAGGGCCAGGGCGTACCGCAACGTGGCCAGCTCGTCCGGCGTCACCAGGATCGTCGCGGTCTGCGGAGTTTCACGGTCCGGCGGCTGCCAGACCAGTTTTGCTTTCACGAGCCGTCTCCTCTTACAGAAAAGGGGCGCACCCGGATGGGTGCGCCCCTCAATGACGTCAGCTGGCGTTGATGGCGCCTCGCAGCAGCGACCGGAAATCACCCGGCGTGATGTGGTAGCTCTGGTTCACGATGGACAGCGACCAGACCGTCTTGTGCGGGTCCGTGGGATCCGGTTCCCGGTCGAGCCGGGCCACCGCGATCATGCGCTTCTCTCCCAGCAGCGACGGTTCGAACTCACCAACCGAGTCGAAAGATCCTCCCGTACCGTCGTAGATGGTGGCCTTGACGTCCCGCACGGCATCGGCATCGGAGCCCAGCTTGTAGGCGCCGCCGACCAGGAGGATGCTGTCGTAGCGCCGGGGGATGTGGAGCAAGTCGAAGTCGATCTGCTCGTCGTCCCCATCGCCCGCACCTCGGACACTGTCCCCACTGTGGCGGACACACTTCTTCTCGGCCTCGGTGGCTTCGTCCTTGAAGGTCTCGAAGTTGTCGAAGCCGACGTACTTCTTGGGATCGCCGCCGGTCCGGAAGATGGCCCCGGCGTCCCAGTCGGCCGGGTCCGTCTCGCCCTTCAGCTCACGGACCTTGCGCTCGGCCTTACCGGCAAGACCCTTGCGCTCGGCCTTCTTTGCTTCCCAGCGCAGGCCGTAGCGCAGGGTTTCGATGTAGCTGGTGATCCGCCCGGAGCTTTCGTCCAGGTCGTAGAGCGGGTAGGCGCCGTCGGCCTTGGTCAGTGCATGCGTCATTTCTCTGTCTCCTTCAGTCGTTTCTTGATCTTCTTGGCGGCCTTCTCAGTGGCCACGCATCGCGGGCACAGGGCCGGGATCTTCCGGCCGCCCTGCCGTGGCACACGCGAGGGCTGAAAAGGCTGACGGCAGTCCGAGCAGGGGATCGGGAAGCCCGCCCACATCATCTGCTTCGCCACTCAGCGACGGCCTTTCTTCGGCTGCGGGTTCAGCGCCTTGGAGTAGTCCTGGAACCGGGCCTTCGCGATGAGGCTTCGGTCCGGTGTCCGCAGGACGAGTCCCTCAGGGGCGCCGTGGTGGCCTTCGAGGTGGACGTGCGTGCTGTACTGCGGGAACGCGTCCAGCATCCAGGCGTCCATGGCCTTGAGGGTGGTCGGCAGACTGGCACCGTCGACAGTTCCGAGGTGGGGGACGAGGGGAAGCCCCTGGAATCGGGCAGCGCGCTGCAGGGTGGCATCGTCGGCGAACTTCTGGCCGCCCCGCTGGCGCCACATGGAGACGGCTTCGGCCGGGTGATCCAGGATGCTCACTGGGATGTAGGCCAGGTCGAACAGCCGGTGTCCGGTGTCTCCCTTGGCGCTGTACTGCTTGGCGGCCGGGCCGATCTTGCCACCGAACACCTCCAGGTAGAAGACGTGGATCCAGGTGTCGTCGTCCATGAGCAGCATCTCGTCGGCAACGGCGCGCATGTGGTCGGCGATGCCCTCACGCCGGTCACCGATACGGTCACCCTTGGCGTACAGCAGCTCGTTGCGGGAACCGATGACATAGTCACCGCCAGGCAACAGAATCACTCGTACGCTGGTGCCGTCGACCTTCTCGCGGTAGCTGACGGGGCCATCGAAGGTGTAGTTCAGTTCCTCGGTGAGGACGCCCCCATTGAGCCGGTGGAACGTTTCGATCGACGGGTACTTGGTCGCGGAGTTCAGTGCGTCGAAGTCTGTCATGTCTGTCCTTTCACTTTTCGTCTTCCCCGAGTGCGGGGCTCTCGTACAGATCGGTGAGCCGTTTGTTCTGCCGGACGCGCTGCCATTTCAGGAAGCCCCGGATGATGTAAGGCGTCGATGCGGGAACGATGCCCCACACCATGTGAGGGAGAGGGCCAGCCACAGCCTGTACGCCCAGGCACACGCCAGCCCCTCCTCCAGCGGCCAGTGCGCCTGCCGCAGTTGCGTGCAAGCCGTCGAAGAAAACGTACTCCTCACCGAAGTCGATGTGGAGCTTCCCCCAGTGAAGCTGAACGCGCCCCTCTTCCCGCTTCACGCGGCTTCCTGCGGCAGGTCGTACACGGTGACCGGGACATCCCGGGAGATCAGGGTGTCGTTGATCAGACCCTCCACCACACGCCAGTCTCCTCCGCCCAGGCCACAGCCGATGCGGGGCATGTGGACGGACGGGGCATCCAGGCCCCGGCAGGCGTAGTCGGCGACCTTGGTGAGTGCGGCCCGCAGTGCACCGTAGTGGACGGCGCGTGGCGCATGCATGTCATGGCGCACTCCCAACTGGGCGATCATGTTGGCTACCCAGACGCCGTCGTCGAAGTTCACCATCTGCACCTGTCCGAGGGCGAAGGGCATGCCCCCGTTCTCCCTGTTGCGGTGCCAGAGGCGGTAGGCGTCCTCCGCGATCCGGTTGCGCCGGGACAGGGCGACGACGAAGCCGCTGCCCCACTTGCCCTCGTCGTTGCAGATGTGGGCGATCAGCTTCTGGCCGTCGCCGACGGGCCAGGTGGCATCGCCCGTCACATACGTGATCACTTCTTTCCTTTCCTGGCTTTGTACTTCCGTGTAGAGATTTGCCATTGGCGTCGCGTCTCTGCGTACCAGGCCGTGTTGATCTCCCAGGCGATGCGCCGCATGGTGCGGTCATGGATACGTCGGAACTTTGGCGTCGACTCGTCTCGCAGCTCACGCCAGCCGACCCATCGTGCGTAACCGTTGGGCAGGGGGACAAGCTGCCTCTCGTGCAGCTCGTCCCACGAGTTGATGGACATCGATTTCCTTTCGATCATTTCGTTGCGATCAGCCAGACGGCCGACACCACAGCGCTGGCTGCCAGCAGGATGATGCCATAACCCAACAGGATGGCCCGGCCGATGGTGTCACGCGCCAATGCTGCGAGATGGGCGCCGACCCAGGCCAGTACGATCAAGCCGCACAGGCCCAGGACGGCGTACGCGAAGAGATCCATCAGCGGTTCAGGATCATGATCTGCGAGTGGAGCGGGAGGTGCCGGTTGAGCGAGTTGGACTGGATAAATATCTTGAACGAGCTGTTGAGATCCGGCTTCACGCTGATCACGTGGTCCGGAAGTCCGAGCAGCTGGCGGGCACCGTCGCCGACGTACACCTTGTTGGTGTTGACCTCGATGACGGCGATCTCCTTGTCGCCCTGGACACGCTCTCGCTTGACGAGTTCGTAGAAAACGTCGCCGAGAGGGTATACGTCCTTGTTGGCCTGCTTGACGTACTTCTCGATCTCGACGAACCAGCCCATCTCCGGCTTGAGACGAGACTTCGTCACCGGCTTGACGACCTTCTCGAAGGCGTCCGTCGTCTTGGTGACGACGACGATCTTCCGGTCTTTCGTGGCCAGCGGCGTGAGGCTGGCGGCCTTGACCGCCTTGGCGTCCACGGAGGCGCCGACGAACAGCGACTTGGTGCCCTTGAACGTAACGTCGCCGGACCGGGTCGTCAGATAACCGGCGGTAGCCGCCGCGATCTTCTCCCCCGCCTCTTCGACGCCCCTCTCGGAGGTGGCATCCCACACCATGATGTTGCCGTTGGGGATCCCGTACCGGTTGGCGTCGATCTTCGCCTGCACATCGGGAACCAGGGCCGCCATGGTCCAGTTGTCGGGGAGGCCGTTCAGTACAGTACGCAGCTCACCTGCGCCACGACTGCTGCGGTTCTCCTGGCCGTCCGTGATAAGGAAGAACAGGAAGCTATGGTCTGCATAGAGGGTGGGGGTGAGGGCCAGTTCCTCCTGTGCCTGGAGAACGGCATCGATCAGGGCGGTGTTGCCCGCAGGGGTGTAACGGCCCTCGATGGACTTGATGCGAGTGATGTCCGTGTCGTAGTGGATACACTCGATGCCCTTGCCATTGGGCAGGAAGTTCTCACTGGAGAACTGGTACACCGTCAGGCGTGTCATGTCGTCCAGCTGGACCGACTGCTTGGCCCACTTTTCCGTCAGGCTGTCGACTACCTGAACCACCGCATCAGTGAACTTCCTCATCGACAGAGAAGCGTCGACCAGGAGCGCGATGTGTGTGAAATTCGTCTGCTGCTGTGTGCCTGTCATGTCATTTTCTTCCCGCCGAGGATCACTGACGCCCCAGAATACCCTTGGGGTTCAGGGGTTCCAAGCTTTTCGTGTCACCGTTGGGACACCCAGTCCAGGTACATGAGCAACAGGATGAGGACGCCCACGCCCATCAGTGCGTACCCCGCAGCGGCGAACACAATGGCCAGGAACCGTCCCAGCAGCCACAGAGCGAACCGCACCCCTGTCACCCTCTCTTCGGGTACTGCTGGACGACCCAGCGATCCTTCTTGCTCGCCCATCCCACCCGGCCCGACCTCGTCATGATGGTGCAGCCGATGATACGCACCTCCTCTCCCGACCGGTTCAGCTGGTCGAGGAGCGCCGCAAGTTCCTGCAGTCGGTGGAATCCTTCATCCGTCCTGGCCGGTGACATCCTGAACCTCCTTGTCCCAGAGAGACGGCATCGGGGGGATCAGCTGCGCCAGCTCGGACCCGGCCTCCGCCTTGAAGGTGGGTGCCCCCATGGCATTCCAGCCTTCTTCGTCGTGCTTGAAGACGAGGCGTCCCCGTTTGGCGCTGACAGGGAACTGACTCCAGTTGACGCCGTGCTGAGCGAACAGCGTTTCCTGGATCTGGTCCGTCGACTGGCCGAAGAGCTGCGCCTGCGTGAAGTAGTGCTGGCCCACCATCTGGATGGAGTTGCGCACCGCGTCCCGCTGGCGATAGACGAAGTAGTTCGCCACCTCCACCGGGTCGGACTTGGTCCACACCCGGCAGTCGAACTGCGGAATGGCCGCCTGCTCGTGGCGCAGACGGGACAGGTAGCCGGATGCCAGGGACGGTGGGATCGACAACAGCTTGTTCAGGTTGCCGCCGAACCAGGGCTCCGTCTGGTGCGTGTCGAAGTCGGTGAGCAGGAGGCTGATCTCGTCCGACTGCACATAGGCGAACCGGGCGCCCATGATCTCCTCGCACAGCTTGATGGCGACGAGGTCCATGGCCGCCATGAACGGGAAGTCGAACGGCCTCTCGGCATCCTTCAGGTATTGGTGGAAGGATCTCCCGTCGATTCGGAGCAGGGTATATGTGCGGCGTGGGAGGTACTGCCGATACGCGTGCTCGTACTTCTTCATTCTGACGTCGAGCGGCGTGTTGTCACTCATCCTCTGCCTCTCCTTTCCGGTACAGCTTGTTCGTGACGAGCATGTCGCCCTGTGGGTAGCTCACCCAGCCCTGGCTGTACCCGCAGCCGGTATTCATCGGGCAGGGGTACGTCGTGTGCCGATGCCACGGCGAGATAGCGACCGACCGTTTGTGCCCGCACGCCAGAAGGACAGCAAACATTTCCTTCGGTCGACGACGGGAATTCGCGTATTCACCGATGGTCACGTGGCGTCGCCTCCCGCGCCCAGACGACGACGTGGCTTGGCCTTCTTCTCGGGCTCCGGCAACGGCTCCGTACGCTCCTCGGGGAGCATCTTCACCATGAACTCGGAGATCCCCAGCCGCAGCAGGTAGCTTGTCAGCACGTCCAGGGATTCATGGCTGCCGAGCAGCTGGTACATGTCGTCGTTCTCGTACGCCGACCACCCGAACACACTGCGCCGGATGGTGACTGTCTTCTCATCCACTGTCTTTTTCCTTTCGTCTGTCGTTGCTGTCCCATGTCCAGGACAGGGCCACCCACATCAGCAGAAGCGCGATGGCGCCACTGCAGACTCCCGCCCACACCGCATTGCCCATATAGGCAAGAACGGCGACCAAAGACGCCGAACCGGCGGACAGGGCAAGCGCAACCTTCGCCCCCTTTCCCAGTTTTTGAGCCCATGCGGAGCCTTCCAGAACACGCACGATGATCACGGCGTACAGGAAGGCCAGGGCGCATATCTCCAGCGTGTACTCCGTCACTGGATATCCTCCAGGGTGATCACCCCATGGGCCACGGCGAGTGCCACAAGTTGGAGCGTGCTCTTCGTCTTTGTCGTCTTCCGCAGGGCATGCATGCGATGACGCAAGCCCCCGTCCGAAATGTTCAGCCTCTTGGCGACGACCGAATGAGTGTGCCCCTGGGACAGCAGCCTGAGTGCGACGTACTGGCCATGCTTCATTTTGTCGAACGGCGCAGAAAAACCCGGACCGGGAGGCATGAAGATTCCTCGCTTCCTTTTTGTCTCAGCGAGCGTATGCCACAGCCACCACGGCCTGGCTCGCCCTCGTCAACGCCGTGTACATCCACTGCTGGTACTCGGGTGGCTTCTGGTCCATCACGATCACCTGGGCGAACTCACTGCCCTGCGCCTTGTGCGCCGTCAGAGCGTACGCGTAGTCCCACAGGTGTGAGCCCTTGGGACGCTGCGGCGAGTCATGCGACAGCTCCCTCTGCGCACCGAACTGTGCCGTCGGCGCTGCCCCGATGTAGAGCAGGACCGGCTTGTCCGCCGTGGCAAGGGGATGATCGTCCAGCTCCACCACCATCTCCGTGACGATGCTGCGCTGGGACGCCCTGCGGATGGTACCGGTCATCCCGTTGTGGACCTGGATCACCATGCCCAGCAGCCGGAAGCTGGTGCCGGTCAGCTCCACCAGGTCAGCCTCATAAGGACGGCCGCCCAGCGCCACTACCCTGTCCCCCTCACGCGGGGGACCCTCGCCGTGGTACTGGCGGTTGAACCGGGCCCTCAGCGAGTTGGTGTAGGTGATCAGCGCCCGGTCGGGGCCCGGCGTGAAACGCTCCAGCAGTGCGGCCGTACGCGGATCGTGCCGCTGCATACGGATCGCATCGCCCTTCCCGTACGAGGTACGCAGCATGGCGCCTTCCTTGCGCACCTCATGAGCGGCCTGCAGAATCCCCGAGTCGGCGCCCTGCCGGTGGATCTCGGTCAGCTCCACATCAGGGTTCATGGTCCACGGATTCATGGCGTCCTTGATGGGCGGCAGCTGGCCCGCATCACCGACCAGCAGGACGGGGACGCCGAAGCTGCGTACGTCCTCGACCTGCTGCTTGGACAGCATGGACGACTCGTCGATGATGACGATGTCCCGGTGCCCGCCCAGGAACTGGCGCCGCTCGGGCTTCAGTTCCTGGGTGATGTGGCAGGTGTGTTCGCCGCCCTTGCCGCACGGGTCGAACCGCATCGGGCACTCACAGGCATCGCTCTGCCCACAGGTGCACGAGCCGAGCTGCTTGGTGACGATGACGCCGGTGACGGAGCACCGGAAGATCCCGTGCATGTGGTACACGAGGCTGTGGTACGTCCGCACGCGGACCGACTGATCACCAGAAAGTTTGCGCCGCAGGACCCCGGCCGCCTTATGTGTCGGGGTCCCGAAGACGGCGTCGCCGTGGAGATTTCGGTCCAGCTCTTCCATGAGGGTGGTCTTGCCCGTGCCCGCCCAGCCCCCCAGAGAATAAATTGGGGCAATTCCGTCACCGTGGGTGTGCTCGTACATAGGGCATTCGCTGCCCCCGCCACAGTGGCGCAGGTCGGTCTTGAGCGCCGTGTACCACTCAAGCATTCGATCCAGCGCCTTCGACTGGTCGGGGCTCAGGTCTGTCATGCCCAGGGCACATTCTTGGGGCGCGGGCCGACAAACGCACCACGCGGGCAGGTGTACGCCAGCCCCTCCTTTTCGAGGAGCCGCAGCGCGCGGCTCACCGTGGCCTGCCCGACGCTGTACTGGTCGGCCATCTCCTTCTGGATGGGGAGCTGGTCTCCTGCGGCATACGTGCCGTCGGCAATGCCCTGCCGGACGCCGTCCGCAACCCTTTGATACGCGTTCAGCGTCATCGTCATTCTTCTCCTCCGGTCTGTGCTTTCTTCTTGTCCCGGGTGCGCTGCAGAACCTTGCGGGTACCGCAGGGCTTGCACTGGGACGATCCGCCGGTCATGAGGCTGGTGCCCCGGACCTCCTTGACGGTGCCGCACGTGCACTGGCAGACCCAGTACGAGTTGAGGTCGCCCCGCTCCCAGCGCGCCGGGTCGTCGGGCGCCTTCTCCAGGACTGTCCAGCTGCCGAACGTGCGCCCCGTCAGTTCAAGGGGCGCCGTCCTGCTCTTCTTCTGTTGTGACGAAGACATCACGTGCCATCCTTCCGGTCGCAGTCCACCACAGTGAATGACAGCAAGCTGCCATCCTGGCCGACTGCTGCATCAACAATCATCCAGGTGTGCAGACCCTGATCGACCGTGTCCAAGGGGCATGGGGTGATGTCGAACCGTGGCACAACCCGGGAGAGGCGATCGATGGCCGCCTCGTCCCAGGTGATGCGCGTCAACGCAGGCATCAGTCGTCGCACTCCTCGAACCAGTCGTCGTCAACCTTGACCTTGCCATTGGACGGCTTCTTGGATGCTGCCGGTGCGGCAGGACGAGCAGCCTCCTTCGGCTTCGGCTTCGGCCTGGTCACCATGACCATCACCTCACTGCTGCCGGGCTGGCCAGCGCCCTCACAGTTCTCGTCATCGTCATCGTCATCGCTGCACGCTGTCAGCGAGAAGGCCAGCACCAGCGCCGCAGTAATGGCGATCATCTTCTTGTTCATGTCTATCCTTTTCCGTTCTGTGCCTGCTTGTTGATCTCAGCCATCTTGGCCAAGTCCTCCAGCATCTTCTTGTGCAGCTCAGCAAGTGCGGCGGCCTCTTCGGCGGCCTTCTGTGCTGCGGCCAGCTGTTCCGGCGTCACTGCGCGGCCTCCAGCTCCATGACGGTGCGCAGGACGTACGGCCAGCGGAACGGGTCCTTCAGAAGGTCCGTCATCACCAGGGCGGCGACGAACCGGTGGACGGTGGAGTCGCTGTGTGCAGCGCGGGCGGCGAACGAGATCGCCTTGACCATGTCCTCGCTGATGATCAGGTGACGCATGCTGTTGATGCCGATGAGATTCAGTTCTTTGATTTCCATCAGGCGTTCCTTTCAGTCGCCCATGCCGACGAAGATGTACGCGATGAATCCGAGGAACCCCAGAATCATCACGATCAATCCGACCGTGACAGCGATACCCGCCGAGCCGGAATAGTGATACGTCACGCCGCCGGAGATGGCACCGCAGACGATGCCGATGAGGAAGTTCACTGCAGGTCCACGCTTTCTTCGGTGACGGCGCCGCTGTTCAGCCATGTGTGGATCTCCTCCACGGTGGCGTCCCGGGGCTTGCCGTCGGCGCCCTCCCACTGGAGTTCGGCGGGGATGCGAACATCACCCACGACGTTGCCCTCCGCCATCCGTGGCTCCGGGGCCTCACCGCTCTGCCGGTGCTCCCAGGCATGCACCGGGCAGAAGTACATCATGCTCGCCTTGTGCTCACCGCAGAACACGCTGCGGCCGGGGACCACACCGTACTCCAGCTGTTCCCCGCAGATTTGACCGCCACGGTAAGGCTCACGAGGCAGAGTCTTCATGTCGTCGTTTCCTTTTCCTGTCGTGTCGTGTCTTTCTATCAGGCTTGTGCCTGTTGCACCAGTGGTTCTGTGAAAGAGGCCCCGTCCGGATGGACGGGGCCTCCTGTCAATCAGCTACTGGTCCATGTCTCAGGAGTGTTGGGGCGGGGCGGCTTCAGGCGTGCGTACACCCGCCGCATGAACTCCAGGCGGTGCGGACAGCCATCATCATGGACAGCCGCCGTGGGCGGGCAGGTGCACTTGGGGAGCGGGTCCTCCATCACGGCTCCTCAGGATGGTCGCGCAGGTGGGCAGCCAGCGCCGCCGCACGGTCCAGGTGTCGTTGCAACTCGGCGATGCGCCGGTCGTCCGACGAGGCATAGCCCCGGGCAACGGCGAGACCCGCCACATCGACAGCCGTAGCGATGTAGATGCCGAGATTCTCAAATATGTTCCAGGTCGGCAGGTTGTGGGGGCCACTCATGAGGCCGCCTCGGTACGGAAGGAGATGCCGGTCGCCGCATGGGTGACGGTCTCGCCCAGTGGAGCGTCTACCACGCGGTCGATGAAGACCCACCCCTCTTCACTGGGCGGGGCACTTTCGCCCAGTGTCATACGGACGATACGACGGACCGCGTCACGCACCCTGTACGGGCTGTTCAGGGTCTTGAAGGTTCGCCCCTCGGGGGATGTGACAAACGTGTCGAACATATCGTTTTCCTCTCTGTCAGAACTTCTTCTTGCGCCTGGTGTGTGTCATGTGGGTGATGTGAAATCCAGAACACAAGGGGCAGTCGTACGTGTGCAGGGTGCCACTGAACGCTTTCCCCTTGACCCGACGGCGCAATTCCACACGGAAGATGCGCCGGGCCTCCTCACCGGAGGCGAATTTCTGCTTGCCCGACGGACAGTTGCGGGCCCAGTCGGGTATGTCGTCATCCACGGATGTCCCTCCTGGGCCCGGCTGTTCAGCGGTTGCGCAGACTGCGGGCTTTGATGATCGTGCCGACCGCTGCGCCTTTCCTGCCGTCCTTCATGGTGACGTACCGGGTGAGGCTACTGCGTGACGTCGCATTGCGCGGAGAGTTCCTCTTGTCCCAGGGGAGGGAAGGCAGCGCCCGGCGTGCATACTCCAGGCGTCGCTTGATCGTGTTCTCCCCCGCCCCATAGGAAAGGGCGAGAGATGCGACAGTCTCCCCCTCCAGCCACCTGCGGGCAACGTCTTCGGGTGGTATGTCCCAGCGGGTCACACTGCTCCTTCCCTTGTCAGATGGTGGTGCAGTCCCCGTCGTGGCCAGCGTCCAGGGGGCACGGAGGATTGGCGAAGCCGGGAGTTGCGTTCTTGCCGCACATCTCCGGCTCCTCGATCTCCAGGGCGCTCACCCCGGAGAAGAAGAACTTCTCCAGGGTGTCGTCATCCGCCTCCTGGAGGTGCAGCATCATCCGGCTGCGCATGCTGGCCAGCACCAGGTGGCGCATGTCCTCGAACGGGATGACCACCTCCACTGTCTGGTTGGTGGCATTGATGGTGCGCACACCGTGGTGGGTGCCCACATGCTGCCCCATGGGCAGCTCGACCCGTACGCCGCCGGTGAAGTCGGCGGTGTGGTCGTAGATCAGGCCGGAGGAAGCCGTCATGAGGGGACGCAGCTTCGGGTCACCCATGTCAGCTCTCCTTCGGGGTCTGGCAGGCGGCCTGCCGTGCAGCCGCACCCAGGTCGGCGCGGTAAGTGTTCGGCATGTCCCAGTGGCCGACCGGCTCCTCGTCCTTGACGGCCGTGGGTCCGGCGTACACCTTCACCTCGACGTACCCACGCCGGGGCTGTGCGGTGACCAGGCGACCGTCGATGACTTCCTTGTAGATCCTCGGTGATCCCATCAGCTTTCCTTGTCGTTGTCGTTGTCGTTCAGTTCATTCGCCCTGTCGGTGGCCTGCTGCGAGGTGTCGACGTACTCCTTGACGGTCAGCACGGTCGCCGAGCCGTAGGTGAAGGCCGTCCACTCGTCGTAGTCGACGATGGCGAACTTGTCGGAGGGGTTGGTGATGCTGTGGCGCTGGAGAACGATGTAGGCCATTCAGCCCACCACGATTCCCAGAAGGGTGGCACAGGCGGCCACCACGAACATCAGCAGCAGCCTCGGTACACCGATCCACCCGTGGTTGCGGTGGGAATAGCCGCCCAGGAGGGGCGCCAGGGCGAACCCGGCGAACAGCAGGAACAAGATCGAGAGGGTCGGGATCTGTTCCGGGTTCTCGCGGGACAGCCTGTACCACACCGACATTGCCGTATACCCCAGCAGGAACGCCACGGCCGTACACGCGCCGGACCATCGCGCCCTGCGCTCGTGTTCCTTTTCTTTCGGCCCCATGATCAGTCCTTTCGTTGTCTTGTCTACCAGTGACGGCACGGGTCGAACGCTCGCTCGTGGGCGTTGTCGGAGTACCACTCGGTCTTACCATCGGCCGATCGGTGGAATTCCGGATCGTCGGTGCCGTCATGATCCTTGTCGCAGAACCGCCAGCCGCCCTCGTACCGGAAGTACGCGTGCTGGCACAGGCCGTAGTGGTCCGGCGGCGGGGACAGCAGCCGCAGCGGACCGAAGACCGCCTCGACGATCTCCATCGCCTGCTCGTCGGACATCGGTCCGGCCGCTTGGATCACGCTGGCCACGGCCTCTCCGAAGAGGCCCTCCGGGACGCGCTGGAATTCGCCGATGGGGAAGTGAGGGAGCTTGGTGTAGTCGGTCATGTCCGTTCTTTCTCATTCTTTTTCATGGGGCCCGGCGTGCGCTTGCGGGTCGCCTGGAACCGCTCGATGTCCCGGGCCAGCCAGATCGGGCCGCACGCCAGATCGGCGACCGGCCGGGGGAACTCTGCGCGCTTGCGCAAAGTATGCAGCCGCTGCGTGGTGACGCCCATGCAATCAGCCGCCTCACCCGGGCCCATCAGCCGGAGCTGACCACCCAGCGAGGTGAAGTACGCCTTCTCCAGGATCTGTTCGGAGACCAGCATCTCGTGCACGTGAGCAGCCTTGTTGGCGGCGTTGAGGATCGCACCGGTGAAGTTCCGCAGTGTGTCGATCACCAGCAGTTGCACTGCGTCGTGGTGCTCCTCGGACCATGGCCGATCCGTGTCGCCGAGGGAGATGTACGGCCGTTCACCGTCGTCAGGCAAGGCCTTCCCCCCTCACCTTCTGTTCGACACGGTCCACGGCCAGGGCGAGACGGTCCAGGGTGACACCGCGCTCCCGGCCGAAGCGGCTGTAGGCGATGTCCGCCACCGTCCACTTCATGGCGTGCTCGGCTTCCTCTTCAGTCGGCAGCGGGACAATCTGCTTGTCCGGCTCCGGCTCGTGCGTGACGGCGCCGTCCTTGACACGCCACTGTCCGGCCAGCTCGCCCGGGTGGTCCTCGTAGCCGCCTTCATTGGTGATGAGCTGCGCCGTCAGGTCCAGGAACGGGAACGCCTCAGCGATCTGGGTCCACTCCTCGGTGACCTCCTCGGTGGACGGCCACTTGCCGATGTTGTAGGTGTTGCAGAAGATGCGGCCGTTCCAGTCGCACCAGCCGTGTGGACCACCGATCCAGGACGAGGCGATCTGCGAGGTGTACAGGTAGTCCAGGCCGATGAGGCCCAGCTCCTGGAAGCGAGCGTCATTGAACGCCCACTTCTCCCTGAACCAGGCGGACCGCTCCTCGTGACGGCCAGTCTCGTACAGCTCACGCGGTGCCTCGTCGTTCTGAAGACCCATGACGCGGCGCACCGACATGCCCCACTCCCGGTCGTTGCCGCTCAGGTACGCCGGGACGCAGGTGCGGATGAGGATCTCGTCCGCCTGCTCCTCGGTCACCGTGACTCCCCGCACCAGCAGGCGCGGCCACTTCGTCAGATCCCTCATGCTGTCTCGCTGCCCTTCTGCTCTGCCATCATCGCCAGAACAGCGGCCGTGGCCTTCTCGTCGCACGAACCGCAGATCACGGCACGCGGCTGGGGACTGCAGGCCATGTCGTGCAGAACGCGGATGTCCTCCTTGTGCACCAGGCACGGCACGCTCACCACGCGGACCATCCGCTCCGCATACACGAGGGCATCCTGCGGCATGGTGACACCACCGGGGCCGTCGCTCTCAAAGTCGATGCCCAGCAGGGAGTGTTCCCAGGAGTGGGTACAGGTGGACGCGATGGTGTACGCCTTACCCTTCTCGGTGAACTGGATGCGGTCGCCCTTGCGCAGGGTGGACGCTTCGATACGAATCATGCTGTTTCCTCTTTCCGGTTGAGCACGACGCGGCCGGTGACCTTGTGCACCAGGAAGCCGTCGCGCAGTTCGTAAGGGTCGATCTGGTCGGCGATGTGCCGCACCCATCCCTCCTTCTGCGGGCTGAAGGGATCAAGCAGGTTGAACACCATCCCACCGGCGAACTCGCGCAGCTTGACGGCCTCGGCGTGGGCACGGTCGTCCTCCACCATGTCCAGCAGATCGTCCATGCTGTTGCAGTTGTCCGGGTACTCCACTCCGCAGCCGCTGCGGTGGTGGATCTGTTCACGGGCGTAGGTCATGATTCTCCTTCGAAGTACTCACGCTGCAGGCGCTGAGCCACCGTGGCGCCCTGCCGGGTGAGGAAGCCCTTCGGGCCGATCAGCCCGCGTGACGTCAGCATGGTGCGAGCCAGCTCCTCTTCTTCCGGTGGGGACCAGATCCCCAGCGGGCCGCCCTGGCTGGCGACGGCGTTGATGAGCATGTCCTTGATGATGTCTTCTGTGCTGCTGCCACTCACGTCGTTGTCTCTTTCGTTGTCGTCGCCAGCCTGGCACACAGGGCCTGCATCTCGGCACGCAGGGCCTTGCGCTCAGCGGCTGCCTGCTCCTTGCGAGCCAGCTCCCGGCCGTCGGGAGTGAGCCGGTAGTACTGGCGCGGCGGGCGCCCCCAATTGTTCTCGCCCTGCGTTTCCCAGCGGTGGGTCAGCAGTCCGGCACGGGCCAGACGGGCAAGGATCGGGTACACCGTGCCATGAGAGATACCCGTTCTGATGGCGAGCTGATGACCGAACAGTTCAACATCCGGGTCGTTCAGGAAAGCCAGCAGGACCGTGCGGGTGGCGATCGTCATGCGCTGGATCATGTCGTACATCGTATCCTATCTATAGAACAATGGTGACGGAAAAGGCGGTCCCGTAAGCCACGCGGGACCGCCCAGGAATCACGTGCGGGGCACCTCCACACCGATCCGGCGCAGCTGAGCCCTGGTGTTCCTGATCGCACGGTACTCGCCGGTCTTCGCCGGGGTGACCGTCGACAGCTTGGGCCTCCCAGGAGGCGTCACTATCTTGAAGTGGCCACTGCCGGTGCGGATGATCCGGAAGTTCTGCTTGTGCGCCAGGCGCAGCAGGGATTCTATCTCCGGGCACACGCCGCCCAGGATCTTGTTGATGTCCCCGCTGTGCAGTTGCTTTTGATGTTGCTTCATGGTGGTCCTTTCGTTGTCATGACTCGGGGTACTCGACGTCCGTCACCATCCACCCGGCGGGAATACCAATGGTGCCATCGGCCAGCAGGAACAGTGGTTCCCCATTGGTCCTCCAGCCCACCAGCAGGGCTTCCCCCTGCGCGCCCTGCTGGTTCGACAGCCTCGCCCTCAGCAGGCACGGTGCGGACATGACGTTGTTCAAGTTGGTGGTGATGACAAAGCTGTCCGGGGGAAGGCGCAGGCTCACGGGAATCATGGGACGAGCCTAGCGCTCATCCCAGGGACTGCATGGCCTCGTCGTACTCTTCCCAGTTGTCCACACCGAAGACTTCCAGGGCGCGCAGCTTGGCGGAGTCCTTCTCCAGGTCGGCGACCCAAATCTCCAGCTCCCTGATGCGGGCCCCGGACTGCCGGTCGGCCTCCCGCCAGAAGACCACGCTGGCCTCCAGGCGCTGGTGCGTGGCCCTGAGGCCGTCGATGACCTGGAGGAGGGTGCCGATGTGCTCACGGCGGGACCTGGCCTCCGCACTGTCCAGGCGGGCCAGCTCGTCGTACCAGACGCGGGCCATCCGCACCGACTCCAGCAGCCGGGGATTCTTTTCCTTGGGCGGACCCCACGGCTCGGTGAGTTCGGCACGCAGGCGGGCAACCTCCTCCAGGAGGGCGGCCACGTCACTGCGGGCGTAGCCGAGAGCGGACAGGTAGTCACCGGGCACCCCGGAGGAGGAGGCCTCCCAACGGGCCGTGATGGCGTTGAGCAGCTGATCGGACATGGCTTTCCTTTCGTCGGGCGAAACGGGGGCGCCGCACGGCGCCCCCGTCCAGGGTCAGTTCGCGGCGAAGAACTCGTCACGGGAGACGTCCAGGATCTTGCACGTCCCCTTCGTCACCCCGTCCAGCTGGCCGCCGACGAAGATGCCGGTGAAGTCACGGGTCGTGCTGGCGCCGGGTGCGAGGTTCTCCACGTAGGCGTCCAGGCTGTCGACCTGGTTGCCCTTGACGTCCAGGAACTCACCCTCGATCCAGTAGTTGGCCCGCTTGGTGCCGTTGTTGGTGACCTTGACCTTCGCCTCGACGTCGGGACCGATGATCTCGTTGTCCGTGACCACCTTGCAGGAGACCAGCTCCACGTCCTCCTTGGCGGCGCGGGCATCGGCCGCCTTGTCCTTCTGCACCTGCTTGTCGACCTCGTTGGCGGCGCCACCCACCAGGGCAGCACACCCGCCCACGAAGACGATGAAGACGGCGGCGGGGATACCGCAGCCCAGGGCGAGCTTCGCGGCCAGCGGCATGCCCGGCTTCTGCGGGGGCGGATTGGGGTGGTAGTACGTCATGTCGTTTCCTTCTCTTTCATTGTCCGGATGTCAGGCGGGCTCAGGGCCACGACTCGTGAACCAGCACACCGTGTACTTCTCGCCGTCCACGTGGAAGACGTAGGTGATCGAGCCACTCAGCTCGCTGCGCTCCCACCGCATGGACTCACCCTGCGCCGAGACCTCAGGATGCGCACCGGCGGACAGCTCACGCAGCACCCAGCGGGGCAAACCGTACGTCCCGGTGTTCACTGCGGCATCTTGCCGGGCTCCAGCAGCACGTTGACGTACGTCAGCCTGCCGGACTCCGGGTCGTACGTCCGGGTGATCTCCGTGACCGTGTAGTTGTCGACCCGGTTGGTGACGCCGGACAGGCGCACCTTCTCCTTGCGGCGGGGCAGCTCGTCGGCGGCGATGTACACGTACTCGGTGCGAGTGGTGTCCTGGAAGTAGAACGCCGTCTCGATCTTGTATGTCATGTCTTTCCTTTCAGTCGTTGTCGGCCGTCAGGCTCACGCACACGGACTCCAGGAGATCCATGTCCAGCGCATAGACCCGCCGGACCCTGGTGACGGTGAACCAGGCCCCTGCAATCTTGGGGCTGCTCCCCATCAGCTGGACCTCCTCCCCCACGTGAGGCATCTCGTCGATGGGGAGGTGCCGGATCAATGCCGGGCCGTCCTTGATGTCGAAGACCGTCTCGACTTTCCGTGTCACTGTCTTCCCTTTCAGTCGTGTCAGTAGTCCCGGATGCCACACGTGCACCCGGCGTACCCAGAGTCGCTTCGCAACTCGCAAGTGACGGCGTGGTTCACGATCTCCAGTGCCGCCTTGGCGGCATCAACCACCGCTTCCAGTCCAGCGGACAGCAGCTCACGCGTGTCGTAGCTGTCCTGCTTGTGCGCCTCGTCGACCAGCGACTGAAGCGCCAGGGTGATCTCCTCCTTCACGATGCGGCGGACGTCGTCCTTGTCGGCCTCGGTCAGGGTCATGACTCTCCTTCAGTGGGTGGGGTGATACGGACGATGCGCAGCCGACCAGCCGCTGCGAACCGCAGGGCCAGCGACCGGATGCCACCCTGCGGATGACGCTCGAACCCGGCACAGATCGCCGGGGCCGGTGTGCCCAGGGTGGAATGGCACACCACATGGCCCTCATTGGCGATGGCGTCCTGCGTCATCTGCCGCACACGGCCCGGCTCCAGATTCATGAGGTTGCCGGGACGGTAGATGCAGGTGGGGCAGAGGTCGGCGCACACACGGAGAGTGCCGTCCGGATCGACGACCCGGGTGTCCTCGGGCTCCCAGGTCATGACGCCTCTTTCACGTAGTAGCCCTGTCCACGCCGGGCGACGACCACACCTTCGTCTGTCAGCAGCCTCAGCGCCGCGTATGCGGCGCCTTCCTTGATGCCGTGAAGCTCAGCGAGCTGGACAACGGTCGGCAGCTTCTCCCCCGACTTGTACAAGCCTGCTTCGATGTGCTCCCACAGAAGATGGGCGACCCGCCGATACTCTGCGGGAGGATAGACGCGCCTCATGTGTCTTCCTCTTTCTTCGACGGGCCGGACACGAGATCCTTCCACTCACCGGGGAAGATTCCGTACGGCCAGAACCTGATCATCAGAGTGTCGTACAGCCTGACCACGCGGTAACGACCCAGGGCGACCCACGACCCGACCCATAGCCTCCAGGAGAAGCGGCGCCTCATGACGTCTTCTTCGCGTTGTGTTCGGCGTGGAGGCGTTCGTATACAACCGACTGCCTGCACATCCAGTTGGTGTACCGCGACACCTGAGCGGGCGGCGCACACCCCGCCCAGGCCAGGATGAGGCAATGCACCGCATAGATGTCAGCCTGCGTCATCTTGGTGTGCCACCGGCCACCGGCCTGGAGTTCAGCTCGGTGCAGGCACTGCACCAGGGACCGCATTTGCGACCCCTGCAACTCGATGTCACCGGCGGTCCAGTTGAGCAGCACCTGCATCAGACCGCTCGGGATGTAGATCGTCTCCGTCATGCTTGTCCTGTCCTGTCGAGCTTCTGGGCGTACGCCGGGCATACGTCCTCGTGATAGAAGTCGAGGAAATCCCACGCGTGCACCGGGCAGTAGTCCAGGTCATCGGCGAAGTCGCTGAGGTTCGTGCCACCACCGAGCACGAGGCCGGTGACGAACTGTTCGGGTGTCATGTCTGTCCTTTCCTCTCGTATCCTCCGCCGCGCAGGTCGGCCTCAGCGATCATCTTGCTGGCCTCGTCGATGGCGGACAGCAGCGTCCGGCCGCACCACTCCCCGAAGAACCAGGAACCGGCATCCCGGCTGTACAGATACCAGCCGGTGTCCGCGCCGGGTTCGACGCGGGCGTTGCGGCGCCGCTTCTCCAGCTCGTACGTGATGCCGAAGATCGTTACCGTGTACAGGCCGGACGACACGGAAGTAGCCGAAGCCCTCCCCCGGATCCAGCCGAAGCCGTTGTCCGCCTCGATGTACTGCTCACCGTCGGCCTGCCTGCGCTGGGCCATCAGGGAGTCTTCTCCGTCAGAACCCAGCCCTGTCGCAGCCCCCCGTACACACCGGCCTTCTCAGCGGCACGACTGAGCACATCCTCCATCGTCCAGCCCTCGGCCTGGACGAGCGCAGACAGCACTGTCCAGACGTCGGACAGCTCTTCCAGCAGGTGCTCACGGCGCACCGCCGAGAGCACCTCCCCTGTCTCCTCGGCCAGCTTCAGTCGCAGGAGAAGCAGGCGCTCGTCCGGTTCGGCCTTGCGGAACGCCTGAGTCTTACGGTGCTCGGCACCGTTCACCGGGTGATCCCTCAGCCGCCCTTCAGCATGCATCCTGGGGATCTCGTCGCGTACGAGTTTCATTCCTTCTCCTTCGTTGTCAGTTGCTGTCCACGATGCGCTGCCAGTCCTTAATCAGCCGGTCGTGATACAGCAGGACCCCGAGGCTGGCGTCAGTGTGGGCAGACAGGCGACCCTCGATCTTGCCCTGGCTGATGATCTGGTCAAGGACACGGCGGACCTGCGTCGACGAGTGGAACCCCTGCGTGGGGTCCTCGCTGTAGGCGATGTTCTTGGTGATCAGGTCGTACAGTTCCTCGGTGCGCAGGAAGCGCTCCGTCTGACTGGTCATGACTCTCCTTCGTTGTCGTTGTCACGGGCCCACTGCTCATCCCAGGCCGCCGCGTGCTCGACGCTGGCGTACAGGACGTCACTGGCACGGCTCGGCGGTTCACGTCGCATGGCCGCCCACTCCCTGCGGGTGCGGCCCACGATCGAACCGTCCGCCGCCATCCCGATGAGCAGCTCACGCAACCGGTCCATCCTGAGCGCCTCGCCCGGCCGGTTGACAGGATGGGACAGGGCATGGTGCCTGGTGATCCGGCAGGCGATCAGGAACACCGTCCACGGGCGTTCGTTGTGGCCGAACGGGTCCGGGTCGTCGGGAGCGGTGTCCGGGTGCGGCGGCACGGGGCCGACCGCACGCAGTACATCTCCGCGTGTTGGTTGGTAGCGCCGGGCGGTCATGACTGCCCCTCGGTGTAGCCGTTGCGGAGGTAGGCCTCGAACTTGGCGGCCATGACCAGGGTCTGCCCCGTGACCGTCTCGCTGGGCCAGTTCGGCTGGGATGTCAAGCCGGACATCACGCGGGACGCGGCGTCCAGGGCGTTGGCCCGGACCCAGGGAGTGTAGTTGGAGGCGTTGGGACTGGGGGTGCTGCAGTTGCTCATGGTGTTCTCCTTGTCAGTAGGTGTACACGTGGCGCCGGTAGCCCGGAAGCACCAGCTTCCGGGCCCGTGCGTCATAGCGGCCCTGGCCCGGGTAAAGGTCGTACACATGCAAGTCCTCCCGGTCCACAAAGACGACAGGGGCGTCGTCCGCATCCGACGGCAGCGTGCCCAGCAGACGGCGCAGTTCTGCGACAGTCATGTCTCTCCTCAGTTCCTGCGGGTGTTGGCATCGGCCGTCTGCATGATCCGCATCGTCCAGAAGCTGCCGTTGACGGCGCCGGAGAAGTAACAGAACGCCTCTTCGGAAGTCATGGTGAACTCCTGGGCCGTGGCTTCTCCCGCTTCGGGACAGGCCAGCATCGTGAACGTCACCGTGGAGACGCCGGTCGCCTGGTCGTGGTGGATCTCGAAGCCCTCAACCATCAGGCCCAGGACACCGGCCAGACGCTTGATCTGCTGGATACGGGGATCCTTCTTGCGCTTCATGTCTTTCCTCTCAGTACGTCTGCCCGACGATCCAGTCGGCCAGATCCTCATGGTTGTGCGAACCCAGCAGGTGATTCCACAGCTCGTCACGGCTGGCGCCCACTGAGGCGCACGAACCACCGTGGTAGAACGGAATGGGGTCACGGAAGGGGCAGGGGAACTCAAGCGGGTCGGTCATGCCGTCTTCCTTGCTTTCCGGAGGGCATGCTGGGCCCGGCTGCGGCAGGAACCGCACCGGGTGGAGCGGCCCAGGCGCAGGGAGGAACCCTCCACAGGGTGCTCATCGCCGCAGGTACAGCGGCACAGCCAGTACAGCTTGCGGCCGGGAGAGACGTGCGAGATATCCAGCACCGTCCACGCGCCGAACACCTCGCCTTTGAGGTCCTTGCGGGTGTGGCACGCGATGCACCCTTTCGTCCTGCCCGTGCGCAGGTCCCGGGGGCGGACGGGACGTTCCACACCGCAGGCGCAGCGGCACAGCCACATGACGTGCCGGTCGCCGGGCTTGGCACGGGCACGTTCCAGGACGGTCCACCGGCCGAAACGCTGGCCGGGGGAGACAGGGTGAGCAGTCATGACATTCCTCGCATTCGTTACTTATCGGACGGGCGTGGGGTCAGGGAGGAATACGCCCACACCAGGGTGGCCGTACCGATGACGGCGGCGGCCCACCACATCTCGTCCCACAGAGCCGAGACGGCAGCGGCCAGATGCAGGGCCGTGACGAACCATGACACGGGACGCGGTCGGCGGTCGCGCGAACGCAGGCCCAGGACAGAGAGGCCCAGGAGAAGAAGGGCCACGATGTCGGCCAGGTTCACGGTCAACTGGGTGGACATGGCTCTTCTTTCAGGTGGTCGAGCGGACGGGCGAGCCGTCCGACTTGCGGTGGTAGTGCTCGATGCCCTTCTCACAGCCGGGGCAGTCGGGGTCCTGGCCAGCCGAGACGCGGACGTAGGGATCGACCACCTTGACGGCCAGCGCGAGGCCCTGGCCGACCTCCACGCCGTGGACGAGCACCGTGTCCATGTGCATGTCGACGAGGGTGTTGGCCTTGGCATGCAGGAGCAGTTCGTCGTTGAGGTCGAGCAGTTCGTCCAGGTACCCGCACAAGAGGTGACGGCGACCGGATTCGTAGAAGCACTGGGTGCCACGGCAGAATTTCTGGTGGATCTGCTGGCGGGGCGGGGTCTTGCGGATGGGGACGTCGGTCATGTCTGTCTTTCCTGTCAGTACTCACGGACGGTGTGGGTGATCATCGGCTTCCAGGCGGCAAGGGCCTCCTCGATGCGGTCGCTGATCTCGTCGATGTCCCCCTCGAAGTCGATGTCAGTGATGTCGACGGTGAACTCCACCGCGATGCGGTCGGACATGTCTCTCCTCGGGTATGACGAAGGGCGGCCCGGTGATCCGGACCGCCCTGAACAAAAGTCAGGCGCGACGACGCAGCCTGTACGTCACCGCACCACCCGCAGCAAGCAGGGCCAGGCCCGCAGCACCCAGCAGGAAAGCGGAATCCGAGCCTCCGGTTTCAGCGAGGTCCGAGGTGGAGGAGCCGGACGGAGTGGCCGACGGAGCCGGAGTGGCCTGCTGGACGAAGTCGGCAGGCGGATTGTCGCAGCCGAAACCGTCCAGATCGGCGTCCAGGTGCTCCCCGTAGAACGGAGAGGTGGCCGGGATGTTGGAGTGACCGGCGGCGTACGCCTCGGCGCAGTTCTGGTACGCGGAGGCCGACGCCTCAGACGCCAGAGCTAGAGGAGACAGGACGAGAGCGAAGGTGAGGACGGGGGTGATGGGGCGCATGGGGTTCCTTAGATGGGTGACGTGATGACGGTAGCGCATCAGGTCACCCACGACGGGCGGTGTACCGGTGAACGGCGAAGGCGAGGATGAAGGCGGCGAGAGCGACCGACTGCATCATGACCCCCTGGCCGGACCCCGCGCTCACGGCGCCCACAAGCCCGAGGGTATTGGTGGTGATCCCCACGAGAAGGAACAGCCGGAAGGACAGCCTCCCGAGGAGCGTCAGCACCACTGCCACCAGAAGCGCTTCGACACTGACGATGCCGAGGATCTGGCCGAAGACGGTCATGCGCTGCCTCCTCGTCCCGTGCTGTCGTCGGCGAGGGGCTCGGTCACGTCACACCCGTCGCCGCACAGCTCATGCGCACTGTTGGCGTACGAGTTGCCGGGAGCCGTGTCGAACACCCTGGCCACGGCGTCGATCGCCACCTCCAGTCCGACGTCGAAGCCTGTCTGATAGTGCGAGGAGCCGTGGGGCGGAGGCGACTTCATGGCGAAGATCGCCCGGGTCAGGGTCTGCTTGAGCTGCACGGGGCAGGTGGGGTCATGGTCCGGCGGGTACAGCTCCATCAGGGACAGGTTGATGACGCCCCGGGTGCGCTCGTCACGGAGGCAGCGGTAGCAGGTGGCCCGCTCTGCGGCGCCTTCCTCGCTGGCTTTGCGTGCGGCGAAAGCGACCGCGTCGAGGACAGTCTTGCAGGTGAGCGGGCATTCCCCTTCCGGCTTGCCGCACCCGTTGTCGTAGACGCACTCCACCTCCACGGTCGTCGCGTCGGCGGACAGCTCAGGCGGGACGGCCGGATCCTCGTGCAGCTCGATCGTGAGCGGCTCGTTCAGGTAGCGGAACGCGGCCTGCACCGTACTCACCGGATGGTCGGCGATGTGCCGGGCCAAGGCGTACGCGGCCGGGCTGTCGGGCTCAGTGCACTCGGCGCCACAGAGTTCGTGCTCGCCGTCGGCGTGGGACTCCTCGCGCTCATGGCGGGCACAGGGCTCACCTCCGGAACCACAGAAGTCCGGAGGCGGGCCGCATGAGGTGGCGAGGCGCTGCCGCTCGCACTCGTCCTCCTCCTCCGCGATGGTCTCGTGCGGCAGCTCGCAGACGGCCACTGCCGGAACAACGTCCTTGGCGATCATGGAATACATCAAGTCCACGACACTGTCCAACTCGGACTCGATGTGCCCTGCGGAGTATGCCCACCCACGCAGCTTCTTGCGGATGGCCTGCGACGATGTGGGTGTGGCCGCAGTCTCGGGGGCATTGTGCGCCCTGGCGACGTAGTTCAGCACATGGGTGATGGCGGAGCGGGTCACCGGGTCCAGGACGGAGCCGATGGGGGCACCGCCCTCGTTCTCGTCCAGGTGACGGGCGGCGAGGATGGTGGTGAAGTCGGGGGCGTCGATGATGATCTTGCGGCTGGTCATGATGTTCCTTCCGTCGTGTCGGGCTCATCCACATACACATGGACGTCGCCAGGAGATCCCGGCACCGCGATGCGAAAGCGACGCCGGTAAACGCGCCGGTCACTGCACCGTACGGGTACAGGCGTGACGAGAACGTTCCAGGTGACGGGATCGGAGTCGTCCTCCCAGGTGAGGACAGTTGCCGACGGACGGGGATCGACGCCCCGGCGCCAGCGGGAGAAGGCCTCGGCGTAGGTGTGCAGGGGGCCCACCTGGGGTTCGTCGCCGACGAGCCAGATGTACACGGGCGGGGCGGGAATGCGTTCGGTCATGATGTTTCCTTCTTCGCCGTCTCGTAGTACAGGTCGATGGCGTCCAGCAGCTGCGTCAGCGCCTCGTCCAAGTCGCTGCCCCGGGCCGTGCATCCGGTGATGCTGTCGACGGCGTGGCATCCGTCCCGGTCAGGTGTCACCGTGACGCGGCCTTGGAGGCTGCCCCCGGGGAGCGGCACGTCAAACGTCTCTTCACTGCTCACAGCGTTTCCTCTCGTCGGGTGTGCTGGAGGGCGTCGTCCACGCCCTGCATCCAGGACCTCATGTCGATGTGGTCCTTCCACTCGGGACCGGGCAGCGGGACACCCTGGTAGGTGGGGGCCACCGTGCGGGGGCCGAAGCCAGCGCCCCACTCCTGGGGAGGGGGACGCTGGCCGTACGGGTAGCCCTGCGGCAGAGGGGTGGTGTTGTGCTCGTGCCACATGCGCTCGGTGTGCATGGTGGGGATGAGGGTGCCGGTCAGGCCCCAGCACCGGGGGCACCTGTAGTCACAGTAGTAGGCGCCGGTCGTGGGGCGCTGACCCGTGCAGCCGGGAGCGTCGCACGTCCAGGTGCCGCAGGTACGGCAGGCGTAACGGGGCTCGGCCATGGTTCTCCTTGCTCAGTCGACCGTGACCCAGCGCATCGCCGTGATCAGGACGTTGTCGTAGTCGCCGGACTGTGCCTCGTCCATGAACTCCTGGGTGACGGCCTCGACCTTCTCGACAGGCATGCCGGTGTCACGCAGGTACCGGGCCAGGCCACGGCGCACCTTCATCATGATGGAGACGGCGTGGACGCTGGTCCCGGAGAGAACCACGGTGCAGTCGGGGTAGCGGGGGCTGGTGGGGTCGTCGGTCATGATCTTCTCTTTCCTCTCGTTCGTTGTCAGTTGCTGTTGACGATGTACCTGCTGGTGACCACCAGGTCGAGGGCCCCCACCAGGAACAGCATGAACCAGGGCATCTTCCTGCTCAGGAGGTACCACGTGACGCACGCCAGGGCCACGGACATGTTGTACGTGGCCAGGAACCAGGGCGTGGACAGGGGGCCCTCGCCGAACAGCCAGGCGAAGATGGACACCACGACGCCCAGGAGGCCGACGATCATGGGGATGAAGATGACCCAGGGGAAGGAAGGGGGCGCTTGTTCGTCTTTCATTACTTTCCTCTCATATGGGACTAATTGAACCGGCGTCGTGGGACGGCGGGGTATGAGTGAGGGGCGCCCCCAGGCAGTGTCCCAGGGGCGCCCCTCATGGGTCAGCGGCGGGTGGCCGCCCTGTCATGCCTGCGGCGGCGGCTGGACACGCCGAGCATGAGCCCGGCGCCAGCCATCAGCAGGACGCCGACGAACAACAGCATCTGTGAGGAGAGGGACGCGCCTGTCGTTGCCAGGACAGCACCTGCGGCCCCTGCCGATCCGCTCGTGTAATCCACTGTGTTGTCTTCCTTTGCTTTTGTTACTCGGACCACGCCGCCGGACGGCGGCGTGACGTATAGGACACCAGCACGGAGGCGATCAGCCAGTACGCGCGCAGGAGATTGAACAGGAACTCCGGGAGCAGGCACGCCTCCACCAGGACGGAGCGCACTCCCAGGTGGCGTACGGTCCAGGCGGAGTACGCGGACCAGAACACCGGCAGGGCCAGGTAAGCCGGGTGCACGTGCAGACCGTGCCGCAGTGAGGCCGAGAGCGTCATCCCCATCCAGGCAATCATGTACAGGAAACCGACGATGCCCACAATGATGGACATGATGGACATCCAGGTATGTTTTGCCCACCCCCGCTGACGCAGCGTGTCGACCGTTCCCCTCACCCACCGCTGGCGCTGCCTGACCAGGGTGGGGAGCGTGGGCATCAGGTCAGTGTAGGCAACACACCACTGGTTGGCGGTGACCGCCCAGCCCGTCTCCTTCAGGGCGAGCGTCGTCTCGTAGTCCTCCACGAGATTGCGGGCGTCCTGCCAGAACACCTCACCCCGCCAGTCCAGCAGCCCCTGCACGGCGGACGTACGGTAGACCGACCCGGCGCCCGACATGGTGTGCACGTCACGCCGGATCCTGGTGTATGCGTACCGGCCGTACTCGATGCGCTGCATTCCCAGCAGGAACCGCTGCCACAGGGACCGGGGCTGCGTGTGCCGCCCACGGCATGCGGCCGACACGCCACCCAGCGACGCGTCATTGCCCAGGACACGGAGGGCACGCATCAGGAAGCTGGGGTGGAATTCCGTGTCGGCGTCCATCACCACCACGAAACGTGCGGCGCTCTCCAGCCGCATCCCGGTCGTCCGCTGGATGTAGTCGATGCCCGTGTTCAGGGCTCCGGCTTTCTTGTGCGGGTTGTCGTCCAGGACCAGGACGTGGGTGAGCGGGCTGTCCGGGCGTGCGGCGAAGTCCTTGGCGATCTGTTCGGTGGCATCCGTGGAGTTGTTGACGATGACGATAATCATGTCGGGGCGCTGTGTCTGCCGGGACAGGCTCATCAGGCCTTGGTGAAGTCCGGCCTCCTCATTGCGGGCAGGGACGAGGACCACCGTGCCGCAGGCGTGCGTGTCCCTCTCCGCGCGTCTGGAGCGCCCGTGTGCGGCATGCCGTGCTTTTCTGGCCGTGCTGTTCGGCTGCGTGACGGGTCCGGTGTGGGTGAGCTGATCGGACATGACTCTCCTTGATGTTGGTCGACCGTGATACTAACGGGACGAAAGATGATCGTTTCACCGCCGATATGTGTACAAATTGCACTGCCATGAGGCAGGACATGAGTGAGGGGCGGCCGGAGACAGTGTCTCAACGGCCGCCCCTGAACACGGGGACTCCCGACATGTAGTCTGTGGGTTCCGGATGTGGAGTCCGGGACCTACCTCGGGAGAAGCGATACCCGTGCTGATGTCTTCAACGTACTACGAGGGTCTGACAGACCACCTCTTTCATCGACTCGTCGTCACATGCCCGACGGCCGTGAAGGAGACCGTCCGGTGACACAACCCGACTTTTCAACATCATCCGGCGAGGTAAACCCGCCAGCTTCTGCCTTCGGTACGGCTCGTGTCAATTCGGTACAACAAGAGGAAGTTAGCATGGCGCCTCGGTCACTTGTCAACTCGCGTATGACGAATGAGGCGTTGGTTCCCCAGGCCGTCCCCCTCGGAGCGAACCCCGAACGCGGCGGGCACGACACCGAAGCCATCACCCGGTTCCTCACCGAACTCGGAGCCGGAGCGCCCGGCCTCCTCCAGTCCGTCGCCTCCGACGGACGTGGCATGTGGCCCCGGTTCCACACCACCGACGACGACGGCCTGAACGCCGCCGTCACCCGGCTGGACAACATCAGCCGCGCTGGGCTGTCCGCACCCAACAACGCCCACCACCTGTACATCCAGGTCTCCACCTGCAAGACCAACCCCAACGAGGACACCGACCAGCCCGAACACGGGGTGTTCGGACGCAAGCGCGGAGGAAAGAAAGGCGCCTCCCACCTCCTGTGCCTGTGGAACGACATCGACTTCGGGCTGGACGGACACGCCGAAGGACAGGAAGGGAACCTGCCGCTGCCGCCGGACGCGGAGACGGCACACCAGATCTATGTGAACTCCGGCCTGCCACAGGCGTCCGCCATCGTCAACTCCGGCGGCGGACTGTACGAGATATGCTTCCTGAAGGTGCCGTTCGACGTCACGGACCCGGAGATCCACGCACGCGTGGAGTCGGTCACCCGCCGCTGGCAGCAGCTCCTGGAGAAGACCGCCCGGGAGATGGGCTACCGCTACGGCGTCGGCGTGTACAACCTGGAACGCATCCTGCGCGTCCCGGGCACCGTCAACCGCAAGGTGTGGAACAACCAGCGCCGCTCCGTGGCCGAGTACAGCGGCCTGCGCTACAGCTTCGAAGAGCTGGAAGAGACCATCGAGCGGCTGTACCCCAAGCCCGTCGCCCCCGTACGCCCCGACGGCGGGAAGATCCACATCGTCCAGTGGCAGAACGGACGCGAGGGCCTGCCGGGAACCGACTTCAACGAGCGGGGCGACTGGGACCGGGACGTCCTGTCCCGTGCCGGGATCACCTACTCGCACAGCGTGGAAGACAAGACCTACTGGCACAGGCCCGGGAAAAGCGGGCGCCAGAGCCACGGCTTCAGCCTGAACTACCTGCCCGACCTGCTGTTCTCCTTCACCGACGGCACGGTCCTGCCGCAGTGGCGGTTCTTCGACAAGTTCTCCGCCTTCACCTACCTGTTCCACACACCGCCCGGCGTGAAGGCACAGAGCGAACACTTCAGTGCGGCGGCAGCAGAGCTGCGCGCCATGGGATACGGCTCACGGCAGGAGATCCACGCGGTGAGTGTCACGCAGGCCGCAGAACAGATCACCCAGGAAGCCGCCGAACGGGAGATCCCCCCGTTCACGGGACGCACCCACGAAGTGTCCACCGACGGGACGGGCAACGCCGTCGAGGTCATGACCGCCGAATACCGGGCGTACATGAACCTGCACTACGGGGACGGACAGGGGACAGCTGAAGAGGCACCGAAGCCCCAGCTCAAAGAGCCCATCCCGCTGGAGGAGCCCGCTCCCCCGGCCTACGACCTGAGCCGCCTGGGCACACTCGGGGAGTACACCGGCCACGCCGCCGACGCCATCGCCGTGCCGCACGGCATGGCCCTCATGATGAACATCGGCGCCGTGTCGGCGGCCGTCGGCGGACGCCGCACCGTGAAGGTACGTCCGCACTGGAACGAACCCGTCGTCATCCACACCCTGTCGCTGGCGCCCCCCGGATCCAGGAAGTCGGCGTCGCAGGGGCAGGCGTTCAGCCAGATCCTCGCCGAAGAGGACAAGCGGCGCTACGACCAGAACTCCGAAGTGCTGCTCGACCAGACCCGGCGTGCCCTCTTGGACGACCGGATCAAAGAGGCCCGCAGGAAGGCCGCCACGTCCAAGAAACAGGCCGAACGCGACGAGGGCGAAGCGGACCTGGAGTCGCTGACCATCCGCAAAGCGTCCATGGGCGAGCCGCGCCAGCCGCTGCGCATGACCGCCTCCGACATCACCCCGGAAGAACTGGCCAACCTGATGGCCCGCCAGGGTGAGCGGATGTGCATCACCGAGTCCGAGGCGTCGTTCCTGGCGAACATCTCCGGGCAGTACTCCACCGGCGGGCGCCCCAAGCTGGACCTGGTGCTGTCCGCGTACGACCACCAGAAGGTGACCGTCGACCGGGTGTCCAAAGAGGAGCCGGTCATGCTCCTCAACCCCAGCCTGACCATCGCCGTGGCCGTACAGGGGGACTCCATCACCGGCCTGGGCAAGGCGTGCGCGGAGATGGACAAGAAGGGTGCGTGGGGACGGTTCCTGTACGACGTCTCCCCCAACCGCACCATGCGTACCCGGTACACCCCGCAGATCCCCGAGGAGATCCAGGCCGCGCACGACGGGCGTATCAAGGCGCTCATGGAGGTGTGCTACGACAGCGACGACGTACTGGAGATGACGCTGTCCGAGGAGGCGGCGGACGTCTTCTTCGACGAGTACTACGTGCCGGGCGACCCCAACCTGAAGGCGGACCACTACCGGGTGCGCATCAAGGGCTGGGACGAGAAGCAGCCCGGCCGTGTCATCCGTATCGCGGGGCTGCGCACCCTGTACGAGGACCCGCACGCCAAGGAGATCAGTGCCAGTGTGCTGCGGGACGTCATCGCCCTGGACGAGACGATGATCGCGCACGCGCACCGTGCGTCGGGGTACATGACGCTGACGGCGAGCGATCCGCTGGCCCCGGCGCGGGACGTACGGGACTGGATCGAGGGGAAGATGCCCACCGGCCCGATCAAGGCCAGTGAGGTGCAGGCCGTCATGCGCAAGCAGCGCCGCCCGTGGTGTGTGCGTCTGGAGGACGTGCTGGAGGCGCTCACGGTGCTGGAGGAGTACGGGCACATCAAGTTCATGTCCCGTCAGGACGGCGGCCAGGAGAAGCGGATGTTCCTGGTGCACCCGAAGTACCTGGGTGAGCCGGAGGAGGCCGTGGAGACAGAGGTCCCGGCGCCCGAGGAGGGGTCCCAGGAGCCTGCCGCGCAGCATGTGCAGGGCTTCCCCGCACAGCCCGACGCGGAGGCCGTGGAGAAGGCGGAGACGGAGGAGGAACGACTCCTGCGGGAGGCGGCACTCCGGCTCTCCGCGTTCGCCGCAGAGTTCTGCGACACGGGTGTGTTCGACACGCACTGGGTGTCCACGCAGGAGCTGCTTGACGGTTTCGCGTCATATGTCAGTGATACGGGGTGGCTGACACTGCGGAGGATGGGGCAGATCGTCAAGCGGGTGTTCCCTGACACGGAACGGGGCAAAAAGCGCATTGACGGCAAACAGGTTCCGGTCTACAAGGGCGTCAGGATCATCCCGCTGAGCTGACGGGCTCGGATCCACGTGGCACAGGGGGTGTGCCACGTGGACAACACAGTCATTTCACCCGGCACACCCTGACGAGTTCACCCGGCACACCTCTCGATCGACCCGGCACAGGGAGATGTGCCGGGTCTTTTTGGTTACTCAGGGTGAGCGGCTGCGTCGGCTGACTGTCCGGTATGTGGTGGTGTGTTGGCGTTCAGGGGCATTCAGGGGCGGAGTGCTGTGCCGGGTGCCTGGTGGGTGTGCCACGAGAACATTACAGACATTTCCACGTGGCACAGGGAGGTGTGCCGGGAGGATCTGGGGTGTGCCACGTGACTGTGCCGGGTGTGCCGGGAGGATTTTCACCCGGCACAGTTCACATGGCACACCCTGTCCTTGCAGGTCAGAGTGGGTGTGCCATGTGGATTGGGGGTGTGCCACGTGAAAATCCTCCCGGCACACACAGTCCTAGATACATCCAGATCCAGGAAAAGGATATGTCCTATTTGGGTGGGTGCAGTGACAGAGAGTAATATATAAAAATTAAAAGATATATGTATAGGGGACTGTGTGTGCCACCTCAACTTCACCCGGCACACCCTAATCCTCCCGGCACACCACGTCTGACCTGCGGAAAGAGTGTGCCGGGTGACTTTTAAATCCACCCGGCACACCCTCAGGTCACCCGGCACAGCTGAAATCCACCCGGCACACCCCCATTCGGCAGCTCTGGCCACTGTTTTCCGTTAAGCTGTAGGCATGGATCAGGAAGACGAGAAGGTCAACATGACGGTGTACGCACCGGACTCCGTACGGCGGCGGATCAAGTCCGAAGCCGCAGCCGAAGGCAAGAGCCTCAGTGAGTTCGTCGTCGAGGCAATGACGAGGGAGCTGGACGGGCAGGCGTTTACGCCGCCCCTGTGCGCCAAGTGCGTACGTACGGTTCTCCACCATCGCGCCGGACAGGTCTTCGACCTGCCGGACTCGGTGACTCCCGCACAGGGGCGCATGCCGCTGGGCAACGTGATGTCTGTCCTGCGGGCCATGGCGTCAGGGGAACGGCCCGTCACACCACTCTGGACGGGAACCAACTGCTTCAGGGCGCCCCTGCGTACCATCGCCTTGCATGGTGGCGAGACGACGTGCGGGGAACAGTGGCACCTACTGGACGAATGGGAGGCGGGCCGATGACGTCCATCTACCTGGCCGGGAAGATCGGCAAGAACGACTGGCGACACGACATCGTCGGACTACGTGGAGCCTGGGCCGACAACAACACGGGTGAGTCACCTACGGATGCGTGGCCCGTCCTGGGGAAGGGTGTGGCACGCACCTTTGACTACACCGGCCCGTACTTCATCAGCGATGATCATGGATGCGCTCATGGGGACAACTCGCATGGCTGCGGCGACGAAGGGGGGATCTGTGGTGGAGCATGGCCCTCGACACCACGCAGTGACCTTGTCCGTCGGTGCCTGGATGCCATTGACCGGTCGGACATCGTGTTCGCATGGCTGGACGACCCGACGGCGTACGGAACCCTCGTCGAGATCGGGTACGCCGTCGCGCGTAAGAAGCTCGTGATCATCGGTACGTCGGAGAGGCCGGGCCACTACGAGCGGCGGTACGTTCCGCGTTACCAGGAGATCCAGGCACCTCCGTGGCGCCCAGGTCCCAGCAGGTTTGAGGATCTCCTGAAGGCTGCCGAAGAATCGGGCCTCTCTGCCGAAGATCATGAGGAGACAGCAGGCTGGCGGCATGATGTCTGGTTTGCTTTCACCTGCGGCCTTGTCGTCGTAGCACCCGATCCGCTGGCGGCTGTCCAGGAGGTGGCCCGGAAGTTCCCGAACGGATGGGTGGCCGAAGAACGCCCCCCGGGCGCGATCGTCATCGCCCGACCGCCAGCGGTTCATCCGGACCTGGTTGCGCAGGCGATCGAGCAGGGAAGCAGTCAGAGTGATCTGACCAACGTCGTCAATGCCGAGGGCCGACTCCTCGTGTCTCTCCGCAATCTGCGCACAGGCCGTCACTCTGTCTTCGGTGACTTCGGCCTGAACAATGACCAGGCGTTCATGGCGGAGCAGGTCCGCGTTTCGGTGATCTTCGACGCGGCGGGTTACGCGGCACTCCTGAAGAAGTTCCACCCGGAGCGTGCGAGGCAGATCGACATTGCCTTCGACATTCTGTTGGCGGATGTCGTATGCGGGGAGACAGATCCTTACGCTGACCGGCTGCTCGACCTGCCACGCATGTGGTGGGTCGATCCAGAAGAGGAACTCATGAAGGCCATGCTGGAGAGTCAGACAGACACACCGCAGGTCTGACGCTGAAGGCGCCGCCGCCCCGGACAGGACACGGGACGGCGGCCGACTGTGGGAGGGTGGACGCATGATCCGGAAGGTGTACACGCTGTACGGAGTGCAGATCCCCCGCGACGTCGACCACGATGCGCTGGCCCTGGACCCCGGGAAGTGGCAGGGGGAAGGGCACGTGGGATTCCTGCGTGCGGGGATACAGGAGTTCCCGATGTGCTTCCTGGTGCGGTACTGGAACGAGGTCACCGTGGGCAGGTACGCCTACCACCCGGGCAACCGGCCCACAGCGCCCCAGTACCAGCGGGACCAGTGGGAACAGCAGCTCCTCGAAGAGGCCGAACGGCTGGGTGTGGAAGCCGCCGGGCCCGGGTGGTTCACCGTGCCCAGTGATATCTGAGAGGGTGGCGGCATGGACATCGGATGGGCTGTCACACAGCTGCGCGAAGGCAAGAAGGTACGCCGGGGACACTGGCTGGCCATGCAGGAGCCGTACGAGAAGCTGGTGGGCGGGACCGCCTGGGACTACGTGTACGTGGAGGAGCGGGAAGGACACGCTCCGACAGTGATGGTGCGCCGGGGAGACGGGCAGTCCTGCCACTTCGGGATGATCGACGATCACCTGCTGGCCGAGGACTGGGAAGCAGCCTGATACGGTGGCGGCTCGCGGGGTGGTGGAGTTCGGTTACCACGCTGGGCTCATAACCCAGAGGCCGTCAGTTCAAATCTGACCCCCGCAACCAGTCTCAAGAAGAAACAGGGCCTGCACGTGGGGTACACCGGGGACAAGAAGCGCGCATACCAACGTGAGTGGATGCGTAGGCGCCGGAACGCATGGCTCGAAGAGAATGGGCCGTGTGTTCAGTGTGGGTCTTCCACTGATCTTGAGGTGGATCACATCGACCCCGCAACCAAGGCACTTGAGGTTCGGGGAGTGTGGTCCCTGTCGGCGGCCAAGCGCGAAGTGGAGCTGGCAAAATGCCAAGTCCTTTGCCAGGAGTGCCACAAGGAGAAGACACAGGCTCCCCGCCGTACGGCCCCTGAACATGGCAGGGCGGCGTACCAGAAAGGTTGTCGTTGTGTGGCGTGCCGTGAGGCGCACCGCGTACACAACGCGAAGTACCGATAGACTGCACACTGAGAAGCCCCGGTCGAGCATCAACCGACCGGGGCTTCTGTCATGCGGTGGGTCAGGCTTCCGGCACGTGACCCTCGCCCGAGTGGGCGCTGCCGTCGTCCGGGTTGGCACCGCAGAAGTCCGACCGGGTGTAGGTGCTGATCAGACTGTCTTCGAGATCATCGGAGCAGTGACGGCACCGGCGCCTCCTGGTACCGGGGACGTGCTTGGGCAGGAGCGTCGCCATCTCGTCGTGCGCGGCGGTCCAGCCGTGCGGCCAGATGCCCAGGAACCTGACGCCGGGAATCACGGTGATCCCCAGGTTGATGAGGACGCCGCCGTGGGGGACCAACGGATCGAGATCGGCGGACCACCCGGCGACGGGCCGGGAGAAGGTGGTATCGGCACTGGTGTTGAGGAAGACGGCGCACATGGGTGCGGAGTTGGGGATCATGAGGGGTCCTTCGTGGGCGGCAGGCTCAGCAACCGGCCGAGCTGTTTCGAGAAGGCGGACAGGTCCGGCTGCGGCTCCGCCTTGACGACGGCGATTACCTGCGCGCCGTTGTCCCGCTGCTGACGGGTGAGGCAGGCACGGGCGCCCGCTTCGGAGGTGGACCACTTGGCCCCGACGGCGATGGAGCCGTCCGACCACCGGACCACGGCGACGTGTGTGTACGGGCGGGTGGAGGTGCGTTCGGCGTGATGCAGCGTGCCGTCGTGCCGGTAGACGGCGACGAACTTGTTTTTCATGGCGGTTCCTCTCGTCAACCGGTGGGGCCAGCGGCCTGGACACCGGACTTGAACCCGGCGGCCCACATGTGGGACAGGGCGATGGCGACGGCACGCTCCCGTTCGGCCAGGGTGTAGCCGGGGGCGTTCATGATCGTGGAGACGTTGACCTGTTCGGACGCGGCTTCGGCCAGGGTGCGCAGGATCTCCGGTGGGAAGGGGCCACCGGCGAACGGGGCGTCGGCGACCATGCGGCCGTGGAAGATCGCGGCGTCCAGCGCACGGGACGGGGAGACGGGGTGATCGGTCATGGGGTTCCTTTCGTGGGTTGCGCCTTCCCTCCCGTGATCGGGAGGGTTGTCGCAAGGCGGGTCAGTAGTCCTCTTCGGCACGCTGGAGAGCGGCGGGCAGGCAGCCGAAGTGACTGCGGTCGGCAAAACCCATGCAGTCCGGGGCGCCGCAGCAGGGGTCGGACACGATGCGGTCGCCAGGCTGGAACTTCTTACAGCAACGGGAACAGCACTCGGCGTAGTCGTCAGTCACCGCAGGCCTCCCCGATGAAGTCGACGCCCGTGCGGTACCCGCTGGAGTCGGAGGTGCCGGTGGGTGCCCAACCGGCACGGATGAAGGCGAGAGCACCCTTGTACGTGCTGGCCTCTCCGTCCTGGACCATCCATTCGGCCAGACGCTCCGGGTTCCCGAAGACCGGGGAGACGGGGCCACCCTCCGACACCGTCTGCCAGAGCTGCCATCCAGGGCCCTCGGGGGGCGCTGTGCGCTCCCAGGCGGTCCGGTCGAGGTTCTGTCCCGGGTAGGCCTCGGAGGAGCCCTCTCCGTGGCACTGAGGGCATTCGACCGAGACGCCGGTCAGCTTGAGGAGGGCGCGGTACACCAGGTACGGATCGGTGTCACCGGTGAACGGGCGGGTGGCGGGGTGGTCCTCGGTGCCCAGAGCGGCGAAGAAGGCGACCGCGTCGGGGCTGGGACGGTCGATGGTGTATCCCATCGAGAAGCCGTGGGCGTCTCGCACATGGTGGCCGTGTGCCCGGGGGAACTGAGCGAGCCACGGGTGCATCGGCTTGTCATCATCCTGATGACGAACGTCGTCGGCCATCATCGACATCACGTAGCTGAAGTTCTGGAGCCACCAGCCGAAGTGCGTCTGCCCGGAACCGTTGCAGTCCGGGCACGGATGGGGGGTGAGGGAGTCCGGCATCAGGTAGCCGGGCCAGGTCCTGCCGAGGGGAAAGCCGAAGTCCAGGGGGACACGGCGTACTTCACGGGACACGGGTGGGATTCCTTTCGTGGGATGGTTCGGGGATGAGCATGCGGGAAGCGGACGACGAGGTGTGCGGGAGCGAGCCACCGCCACTGATCACCGACGCCCAGGGAGACCACTGGGCACCAGGGGACTGCTGGTGTACACGGGAGCCGGGGCACGAGGGTGAGTGCGCGTGCGAGATATGTACCGAGCGGAACGGGGCACCGGGATGGACGGTAGGATGAGCGCAGGGCGTGACGCGGACGCCTGAATCCCTGCTCGTACCGCAGGGTGCCCGGCACCTGTACGAAGGTGCGAAGGCCAAGGTTCTCTGAATCCCGTGTGCCATGTGCCCCCGTCGAGTCACTCCGGCGGGGGCACACGTGCGTCCGGCCTGCGGGCGCGTCAACCGTGAGTGGACGGTCAACCCTGTGTTGCGCACCGGGGAGCGATACGATCAGCCCATGACCGAGAACTGGAAGACGTCCACATACAGCGACATTCAGGGTGACCAGTGCATCGAGGCGGACGGCCCCTGGAGGGCATCCACACACAGCGTCCAGGGCAACTGCGTCGAGGCGGCCGGGCCATGGGTGACCTCCACGTACAGCAACCAGGGCAACTGTGTCCAGGTGTCCCGGCCGTGGAAGAAGTCCACGCACAGCGGGACGACGGAACCCATCTGCGTCGAGGTTGCCCTCGGCACCGTGGTACGGGTGCGGGACACCAAGGACCGGACCCGGGGAATCGTGGGACTGGGGGCGCAGGCGTGGGACGCGTTCCTCGTGGAGCTGGTGCGACGTTGAACTTCGGTCAGGCGCTGGAGGCCATGGAGTGCGGGGTGCGGGTGCGCAGACCCAAGTGGCAGGAGCCGTTCGACTGGGCCATCCGCATCTGGACACCGGTGGTGGACGGTGCGGACGGGCCCACGGTGCGGTGCTTCCTCAAGGACAGCCACAACGGTGTGGCGCCGTGGATTCCCACGCATGTCGACCTGCTGGCCGGTGACTGGGAGGTTGCGGAGTGAGTGGATTGGCTGAGAGCCCGTCTGGTGACCGAACAGGGGGCCCGGCATCCAACGACCCGCAAACGGACTCAGAGGGCGCCAGAGGTACCAAAGAATTGATTCTTGGGGGCCAAGATGACCACACGGATGGCGACTGCTCCGAGTGCGGCATGAATCTGGTGTGGGGCGGCATGCGCTGGGTGCCACACACGCAGGGGTGGCACGACGCCACAAGACGGTGGCTCCTGCGTACTGTCGGACGGCTCCTGGACCGGGAGGCCAGAGCGAGGCTGCGAGGCGCCACAGCGGGCGCACAGGACTGCGTGGCGCTGCGCTGGAGGTGCGGGGCACTGCGAGGCCCCGGCAACGAGTGGTGGACGGACGTACCCGCCGAGCTGCTGGGCGACTGGGAACGCGACCCGCTGTTCCGGTACGACAGTCTGCGGGCACTGCGGATCACGCTTGCCGAACACGTGGAGAGGATGCATGGGATGACCGTCAACCCGGCGACGTTCGCCTTCAGGATGTACGACGGGCGCAGCACACCTGTGCCTCTGCCACCGGCCGACCCACGCGAACCGCAGTGTCTTGCGCCTGACGGCAAGTAGCCCGGAAGATTTTTGCCAGCGGCACCGGATCCCTCCCACTTGTCAACCGCGAGTTGACCATGAAGGTGATACGGTGCGTGTGTTGCCGATGATCTGTGGTCAGAGACGGATTGTGGGTGAGGGGGAACGAAGCCCCGATGCTCCTCACTGGGCACCGGGGCTTCGTCATGTCCGGACTCAGCCGGTCGGACAGCCGTCCGCGTTCGACAGGTCAACGGTCACGGACCGCAGGAAACCGGGCTTGTCCGGGTCCTCGTCGATCACCTCGAAGATGTCGGCGACGGAGCCCGGATTGAGCAGCGTTGCCCGCGCCCGTCGTGCGGCTTCCTCTGGGCTGTCGGCGTACTCGTTGATTTCCCAGGTCACGGTGTACAAGCGCACGGTCATGCCTGCTGTCCCTCCTTGGTGAAGTACTCGTCCGACAGGTCACACCTGAGGGCTTCCGCCTCCATGGCGAAAGCGTCCGCCCTGGTCAACGCCGCGTCGAGTTCCCTCTTCGCCTGAGCAGCCTCCATCCGTGCCGACCCCTCCTTTGCCGCTCGGTACAGGTACTCGCTGAACACCGCCCAGTCGGGGTGATCGGCGGCGAAGGAGTCGAGAGCGTCCGTCACCGCTGTTTCCATCAGGTCATAGGTGGGGGTACGGAATTCCACCGGCTTGCGCGTGGCGTTGCGGAAGCCGCCGTGGTTCGGGTTGTTCTCCGGGTGCCAGCGTCCGGCGTTGACGCCGTTGTTGTACGTGATGTGCGCGAGGTCCTGGAAGGTGTACGTCCGGTGCACGGCGTACGCACGCCCCCGGATTGTCCAGTGGCTGGCAGCGGCCGGGTTGGCTTCGAAGCAGACGTCCGACGCGACACGGACACGGGGCCGCAGCTCCATCACGTTGCCACGCTCCGTATCACGGAAACTGTCCTCCTTGGTACGCATGACGGCGACGTACAGCACGCCGTACGGGGTGTCGAGCTTGTGCGGGGTGGATTCGGGGTTCACGTCAGTGCCCTTCTGTTTCGTCGGTGATGATCATGTCCCGGATCTTGGCGAACCCGAGATTCTCGTGCCCCATGACTGCGGCGGCGATCACCAGATCCGACAGGTTGCGTGCCTCTTCCGGGGTCAGGGAGGCCACGGCCTTCACCAGATCACGGACGTGCAGGGGCAGATTCACCCAACGGGACTCGCCGCCGTCCTCAGCCCACATTTTCATGCGGACGATGCCATCGGGCTGCGGCGGTTCCGCCTTGGACAGTTCCCGGTAGATGTATCCCTCGGTCATGTCTGCTGTCCTCTCGTTGCTTTTGTCCGTAAACCGGAGAGGCCGGGCACAGAGTGCCCGACCCTTCCACGTCGGCGGATCAGTGCAGGTCAGATGTTCTGGTGGCGGGCCATGTCCTCGCGGGTCGTGTCGCCCCACTCCGCCGGGTCCAGTGGAGCGTAGTCCTCAGCGTGGTCCACACCGTGGGTGCCCTTGCCGCCGCATCCGCAAGGTCGTTCGGTGTCGGCCTCCAGCTCGTCACGGGCCTCGTCGATCGGGACGAAGAAGTCCGCGTTGTCCAGGGTGTTGATCGCGTCCCGCAGGGACATCGCCACGCTGTGATAGCGGGCGTGCACACGCAGGGTGTTGAGGGCGGCGATCATCTCAGGGGTGATCTGTCGTGACATGTCGTTGTGTCCTTTCGTGCTGTTCAGTCGGTCATCTGGCGGTAGATGCTCATGAGCTGGGTGTCCGTGAAGTCGGACAGTTCAGCCATGGCGGTCACTTCTTCGCCCCGGGCGAAGTCCGTGATCTTCGGCTCCTCCGTGATGTACCGGGGCCCCCAGCTGTGGCGGGTGCACCCAGCATCCCGGAGAGTGTCTGCCGCCCACTCCTGCACGGTGCGCCAGTCGTCGGCGTCGTACGTGTCCGACTCCACCTCCGGGCGCCCACGTCCCTCCCGGCTGTGCGGGAGTGTGTACGTGCGAGTGATCTTGATGCGTGGCATATCGGTCTCCTTGTCGTGTGGGCGGTCACTCGTAGTGCGGGGTTTCCAACGGGTCCAGGTGGATGATCGGGTCACCGGGCGCGATGAGGTACAGGCCGTACGCCACGTCATCCCCCATGCCGAAGTTGACGCTGTGCAGGGGGCGCCCACGGTCGGCGAACTCCCCCTTCTCCAGCTCCAGCATGAGAGCCGCTCCTGACTCCTGGCTTTCGGCCGTGGCCAGCGCGATGAGTTCACGGCTGTCGTAGTACCAATTGCCCTCTTCCGGACCGCCGTAGTGGCGGCCCCGCTCGTAGACGGCGATGGTCCAGCTGTCGGCCGTGGAGTGGTTGTCTCCGTCGAACTTGATCAGTGCCATGGTGATGCTCCTTGTCTCGATACGGACACGCCACGCACACGGACGAGCCGTGTACGGGCGTGAGGGCACCGGGTCAGATTTCCAGATCCGGCAGTACGGCGAGGATCAGGCCACGGGCCCACGCCTCGTCGGCTTCCTGTCGCTCCGTGCGAGCGTTTCCGTACCGCTCTTCTGCCCACGTCCACACGGCGTTCGTGCCATATGTCATGAACTCTTCGCGAGCCGCGCGCACCAGTGCTGTCACTGACAACTGTGAAGGCAGCGGCCCGTCTTCCTCCTCGTCCCGGTGGCGGATGTAGTGGGAGCACAGCCCGCTGATCAGGTCCTCAAGCTTGAACTCCCACCGGGTCACGGTCTCCACCCACCGGACCGGCGCGTCGTTGTGCGTGTACGTGCCCTTGTGTACCTTCACGGGTTCTCCTTCAGGCCCAGCGGCCCAGTTCGCGGATGAGTTCGGGAGTGGGAGGCCACGGAGCGTGCACTGTCACGACGCGGGACACCCGGTAGTCGACATAGCCGTTGCCCCAGCTTCCTCCCGCACCCTCGTACCGGAACACGCGTACACGGGCGCCGTTCGGGGTGGTGAAGCGGGTGAAGATGACGGGCCAGCGGTCATGGCGGCGACGGCGGACGATCTCCCGTTGAAGACGGCGACGGGCGTTCACCGGATCTCCCCTGCGCCAGGCTTGCTGAACACCCAGACGCCCGGAATGTCCGGCTCGTCGATCCAGATTTCCGAATCTCTGCACACTCGGTCCTCCACCCAGCGCTGCCCCGCTTCGTTCTGGTTCTCCCACGGAATCGAATCGTGGTGCTCGTCCAGGTAGTTCTGTGCCGCTTCGGCGAAGTCGCCATAACGCACGACCAGACGGCGGGCCATCTCCGTGAACTGTTCCGGAGACAGGAACGCCCTGTCGTGGAACGCATGAGCCGCTTTGAGGGCCGCAAGTACGGCGTCCTCGTCGCCGAGCAGCTGGTACGCCGCGAGCAGGGTGTCAGCCACCGGCCTGACGTAGTCCGGGCCGAAGGTCGTGGCGAAGGAGGCGTTCTCAGCGTCCTCCGTCTCCCACGGCGATCCCTTCAGGTCGCTGTAGAGGACCGACCAGACGGCGGGGATGCTGTACTCGCGAGTGTTGCTGTCCATGTCATGTTCCTTTCGTGTCAGTTGCTGAGGCCGAGCACGTGTGCGATCCACGTACCGACCAGACGGCGGGTGCGCACGTCGACGTCCCAGGCGTCCACCTCATGCCAGCCACGGAAACCGCAGCTGTCATCCGGGCTGTAGCTGTCGGCGCAGTCATCCGGGCCACAGGCCTGCCCGTCCTCGTTGAAGTTGCGGGGGTGGTAGGCGAAATCCCCGTCGTTCAGGGTGTAACGGCGGTCGTGGTACCGGATGCTGCTGCGCGCCGGGTTGTCGTCGTCCGGGGTGAGGACGAACCGGAACGGGGTCCCGTTGGCGCCGGTCACGTCCAGGTGGAAGGTCGTGGGGGTGATGGGTTCGGGCATGGTCAGGCCTCCGTCGACTCGTCGTGCGCCTCGGCGCACAGTTCACAGATGTACCCGTAAGGCACCTTGTACTTGCGGGTACAAGGGACCTCTTCCGCTTCGCTGTCCGGACAGTCCGGGTTGGCGCAGCGGAAGTAGTGATCCGGCTCCGGTTCGGCGGTTCCATCAGGCCAGGGCGGCCCGACGTAGACGGCTCTGGGCATGGTCAGGTCTCCTCGGTGTACCAGACAGCGAGCTTGTTGCCCACGACGGGCCAGTTGTCCTTGCGGGGGCGGGGTACCCGGTCCTCCCACCACTGTCCACGCAGGTGGCAGGCGATGTAGGCGTCGTATTCCGGCGAGTCCTTGTCGCACAGCTCATCGGCGTTCAGCACCAGGCCGGGCCACCTGTACGTGTCGTACCGGTCGTGACAGGTGGACAGGTCCGGGATGACCTTGACCGGGCCGTCAATCAGGATGCGCATACCGCTGTTGAGGACGATGTCACCTTCGCGCAGCTTGTCGGTCGTCTTCTGTGCCATGGGTCAGTCCTCCGTGCTGTCGGGGGCAGAGGTGCGCGTGTTACGGGCGAGGTACCACCGGACCCCGACGAACAGGAGCAGGGCCACGCTGTCACGCGGAACGGCCTTGGCCATGCCGTGAAAGTACATGTCCGCGCACAGAGGTACGACGATGATGAGGGCGACGATGCTGACGAGCACGCTCATGACCTGATCGCTGAGTTCCATGTCCATGGTCAGGCCTCCGTTGCCTTGCGGTTGATGAGGTACTGGCGTTCGATCTTCGCCGCGTGAGAGCCCAGCGGGGTGTACTTCAGGGTCGCCTTGCCGCCCACGGTCAGGGCCGACGCGACCTTGATGATCGCCACGTCACGGTGATGGGCACAGGCGTACTCCCCGCCGCAGCCGTCCGTGAAGTACGTGACATGACAGATGGCATCGCGGATGCACGGACGTGGATAGGTCTCGCCGGTGATCCGGACGGATTGGCTGCATTTCTTGTCGGCCATGGTGCGTGTCCTTTCGTGAGGTTTGGTGCTATATGACTACATATGTAACCACATGTGCACGGCGTCCGAGGAGACCGATCCGTTTTGTACAATCTGTACAGACTGGGCCGTGCGTCAAAGGCCACCTGCGCGCGAGGAAGACCCCGTGTGCGCGAGGGATGCGAGGCGAGCACCAAGGATCTTGGTGAACAGGTGTTCACTGAAAATCTTGGTAAGGTGACCGGGTGAACAACACACCGGGGAGTACGGCACGAGGAACCCTCGAAGCCAAGATATGGGGCCTCAGCGGCTGGCAAGTCGATCAGATGACCGTTGACGAACTGATGAGCCACATCGACAACTACACCCTTGACGCCATCGCAGCGGCGACCAAAGGCGAGACCGAGTGGTTCAAGCCGGTGGCGCTGAAGGTCACTGATCTGCCTGCCGATGAGCTGGGGCGACTGGAAGAGCAGCGGGAAGCCGTCCGTATCGCAGCGATGGCAGCAGGGCGCAGCGATGGGTATCAGCAGGGATGGAACGAGGGCGTAGCCCAGGGGCGCAGCGAGCGGCCCGCTGAGAGGCGTACGGCGTTCTTCGACAGCATGACCCTGACCCCGGGGCGTGCCGTCCAGGCACCCGACGGCATGCTGTGGCTGTTTCTGGGGGCACCGGAGAAGGTGTCGCTGCCTGATCTGACGTTCGCCACTCTCCCTCCCCGCCCCGTGACACGTACGGTCACGGTGTCCGGCACGTCCCAGCTCCAGGCAGACCAGCGCAAGTGCCGTACGTGCCGTGAGGTCAAGGCGCTGGAGAAGTTTTACCGGGACGCCAAGGGTAGTCAGGGCCGTAAGACACAGTGCGGTGACTGCGATGCGGCGGCGAAGCGTGAGCGAAACGCCCGTAAAGCACAAAAGGTATCAGCATGATCATCAAGGGTTATGGGGACATACCTCCGTCTTACCTGCCAGATGTGGGTGAAGTGGTCAAAGCGCGCCCATCGGAAGCCGTCCCGTACCTGCGTGCTGTGGTGCTAGGGGGCCGACGGAAGGGCAACCGGAAGATCGAACTCAAGTTGCATTGGCTTGAGGGACACGACGCGCCGGGCGCCATCACGAAACCCATCATCAAAGACACGGTCCAATGGATCGTGCTCCCTGACGACGAGAGCGCGCCCCCACTGATCATGCAGATCAGCAGGGGCGACGCCTGACGCACCGTCAGCTATCTGACGAGAGCTGCGCCCGCCATTTTTCCATGGCCGTTGTCCACTCCGCGTACTGCTCACCCCGGGCCAGGTGATCGGCCCCCTTGAAGGCGACCGTCAGGCCATCCCGCATGTCCGTCAGCCGGTAGTCAGCGATGTGCGGGTGCTGTTCCATCAGGTAGCGCGCCTCGACCAGGAGCGCGTGAATCTGATGGGAGAGGGCGGACGCGTCCCCCATGGGGATCGGCGCCCTTGTCAGATCAGCCATGCTTCTTTCCTGTCTGTCGTTGTCGTGGGGTGTGTCAGACGGCGGGCCCGGCGAGCGTGGTGATCATCTGCTCGTACAGGTCGGACGGGATGCGCACCCAGTGGGATTCCCCCGCCGACGACCGCACCTTGAGCTGGATCTTCTCGGTGGCGTCCCAGGGACGCGCGTTGCCCAGCTGACGGCGGATGTAGCGCTTGTCATCGTCGTTCATGATCTCTTCCTCTTCTGCGGGGGCCGTGGGTCATCGTCGCCCGTCCCCAGCACCGTGATCCCCGGCAGCGCCAGGAACGCGGGCAGGTGCTCGGGGCAGCATGCATGGTCGTACCGGACGATTTCCGGCCAGTCGTTGTGAAACCACCACACCCGGACCGCATCGGTCCGGGTGCAGCCGCGTGTGCAGCGCATGTCAGGGGCCGTACAGTCCCAGCGTGTACCCGGTCACTGCCTCCGCGAACACGCGGGACCGGTCGAAGACGTCGGCTTGACTGGTGGTGATCGCCCAGTCATCCGGGCCTTCCTCCCAGACGATGGCCCACTCCACACGCGGTCGCGGGGCATCGAACGGCTTTTCCCAGTCGCGGATCAGCTTCGGGCCAAAGTCGGCGGTGATGAGATCCGCGTAGCGCTCTTTGACCTTCTGGAACGCGTAGATCACGTCCGTCTCCCTGCCCTGCTTGGCAGAGCACCAGGAGCCGGGGAAGAGGCGGTCCAGCCGATCACGTTCGGCGTCGGGGAGATCCGAACCGGCGTACGGCGTCATGTCTTCGGCCATATCAAGCCTCCTTGATTGTTTCACGTGAAACATTGCCTTTGGTGAGCGGGGTGTGCCCGTCGTAGCTGTACCGTGCCCAGTTCGGCTCCGGGGTGATGGACACCGGCCGCGTGTTCACGTACAGCCGGTATACCCCCCAGGCGCTCACCGCGTCGTCCTCGGTGGCGAATTCCACAGTGCGCGGTTGCCACGTGGTGCCGGGCGTGGCGTCGATGAACTCATACACCACGGTGAACGGCCCCTCGACGGGCGGCGCCCCGTAGGCGATTGCGTTGCCCATGCGTTCCTCCTAGTACCCTTCGTCGCCCGGCTCCAGCCGGATGGACATGCAGGGGCGCAGCTTCCCGACCGGGACGGTGTCCTCGGCGCCCCATGACTCGCGGATCAGGACCGTGCCGTCCGAGTAGTCCTCTTCGTCCTCCCATGGCGGGGTGGCGATGCGGACCACGGTCACGAACGTGCCCATGTATCCGTTGGAGATATGATCTCCCGGCTGTACGTCGTCGCCGTGGGAGTAGACCAGTTTCATGTGTTCCCCTTGTCTCGATGTTTCACCTGAAGCGGGGTCCGGGGCGGTTGAGGCCGCGTGTGTCCTCGTAGACGTAGTGGACGGCACCCGTGCGGACGTCGGTCAACCACCACACTTCCAACCACCACCCGTACGGGTTGTCCGTTGTCGGGTAGGTGTGAAAGCCCTGGTGGTGCAGTGCCGAGAGCATGCCGGTGCATGCGGATGCGTCCATATGTGCGGGGTCGCAGGGCCGTACGGGCATGCCCGGGTCGATGAGCGAGCGTTCGGTCAGTCCAGTGGCTTTCATGTCTGCCTCTCTCGATGTTTCACGTGAAACAATCACGTGAGCTTGTTTCACGCCGTACGGACGGTGACGATGCGGCACCGCAGGCACAGCGTGCCCATGACCGCGCAGTGATTCCAGTGGTCGTGTCCGGCCTTGACCAAGGCGGCGTGCGCTTTGCCATCGGTCGGCGGCGGGTGGTGCCGGAACGGTGTGGTGCGGGGTGAGCCGCAGCGTGGGCAGGCCATCACTCGGCCCGGTCGGTGGGGAGCATCCGGTGCGGCGCGTAGGGCGCCGCGATCCGGTACTCACCGAGTAGGCGTGCGGCCTCCGCTTCCCCGCCGTCCTCTTCGGTGACGAACTCCAGCTCTTCCCAACCGTGGGCGTCGCTGTACTTGCCTTCGATGATCCAGTTCGGCATGACGTTCTCCGTTTCACGTGAAACAATCACTGACGCTTTGTCAGCTCCGTCAGTTCAAGGGGGCGCACCCGAAGGGGAGGACGGATGCGCCCGGCTTCAGCCGACGTGCTCAGAGGGCAGAGTCGAACGTGACGGGCGGGCGCTCATCACGCTTGGCTGACAGCGAACGGTCAGCCGACCGCTTCCACTCCTGCGGCCGGATCTCCGAAAGGGGGACGAGACGGGGCGGCGGGGGGTTGTCGTTCTGTGCCATGTTGGCCTCTCGTTCATGCGGGGCGCAGTGCCTCGCAGTTTCCGCATTTGTACCAGATGACCGGCCGGTCACCGTTCGGCTCCGGTAGCCACTGCGGATGCTGGCACTCAGTCATGCTGGCCGATACGCAGGTACTCCGACTCGTGCAGGGTGACCCCGAAGACGCCCCGGAGGCTGCGCCGGAACATATCCGCGTGAGTACCACAGCGCGGGACGGCTTCCGACGTATCCGTATCCGTGGTGATTCGCTGGTAGTACTCCGCGTACGAGTGACGGCAATCGGCGCAGGCGACGCGCGTGTAGTAGTACGTGGCGAACAGGTCGACCGTGTCCCCTGTCTGGCTCACGAACCGGTGCATCGTGACACGGATGCCGTCCGCGTCGACGTCATCCCACTCGTACAGGGTGTAGCCGAACGTGGACAGGGACCGCTTGCCCGAATCGATCTCATCGGGCCAGGCGTCCCGCACGCTGCGCCACTGGATGCGGATGGAGTGGGGGCTGTTGTCCTTGACGTCTGCGGGGATCTCCACAATGTCCAGGTCGCTCATGTCGTTGTCCTCTCGTCGATGTTTCACGTGAAACAATCAGCCCTGCTTGTTTTCCTGCGCCGACGAAACCAGCGGCCCCCGCGTCTCGAACGTGTCCACGGTGTTCCCGCGTGCGTCCGTGATCCAGAGTTTCATGTCCGGCGAGACCAGCCTCAGACGCATGCACATGGCCCGCGCCGTGACCAGCGGCAGGCCGGGCACAAGCATCATGTCCGGTCCGTCGTACCGGTCGACCCATGCCGGGTCGTTATTCTCGGTCCACACGTAGTAGGGATACGTCACGGTGCTACCTCCTGGTCATCCGTCCACGGGGACGCCCCACGCTACAGCGTGAGGCGCCCCGAAGCCGGACGGTCAGGCGCAGACGATTCGCTTGTACGTCAGCTTGGTTCCACCGGGGCGGCCGTCTTCATCGCGGTAGCTGACGACCCACTGCCCGTCGGTGTTGCCGCACTTCTTGACCATGGCATCCATGTTCACCGTGACGGCCGTAACGTACTCGCGGTACTCACGCGCGTACCCGACGAGACCGGCGTGCATCTCCGCCTTGGTCAGTCCGCTGTGCGTCAGTTCGTGCACACGGACCTTGCCGTTGTCGGTCGACCAGTACGCGGCGTTGTCGCCGTAGTAGGCGCCGTAGGAGTGCTGCGCCCGCACGGACAGACACAGCCTGTGGTCGGCGGCGGCCACCCGGTCGCAGTCTGCCTTGGGTGCGGCGGTCGCGTTGCCCGCCGCGTGCAGGAAGGCGACGGCCGTGAGGGCGGCGCCGATGGCGGCGATGATCTTACGCATGGGTGTGCTTCTTTCTCTCGTTGTCGTGTTTCACGTGAAACAATCTCTGACGCTGGGTCAGACAGTGGCCAGCTCATCGAGCGGCGACGGACACAGGTACCGGTCGGACGCCCGGACCCGGAGACGCATCCGACGCTTGCCCTTGCTGCACCACACCGCGATCCGGTCCAGCCGGATACGGCGCGTGGCCGGACGCTCCGCATCATTCGGGGAACGGTCGACCACCGTCACGTACGGGTTGTTCGCGAGGGAGAATTGCAGGTCGAACGGTTCGACCACACGCGTCACCCGTACGTACATGGGCGAGCCGTCCTTGAACAGGACCGGGTTCCCGAACGCGTCTTTACGCTCCTTGAAGAACGAGACCTCAATGGGCTTGCGCTGGAGCATCGCATCTTCAATGCGCTGCCATGCGTGCGTCCATTCGATCTCGCTCGCCATCTGATACACAGTCAGCCTTTCGTGTCGTCGTCGTCGTCAAAACCGTCGCTCTCGTACACAGCGCCCTTCTCGATCTCCGCCCACTGGACGTCGATGTCCGTGCCGTCCTCAAGGCGCCACGCGGACACGAACCCGGAGTTGTCGGTGTGCAGAACGGCCCGCTCATCGCGGAACAGGGCATGCCAGCCGTTGCCGTACTGCGCGTCGCCGGAGCTCTCATCCTGGAAGGATTCGAGCGACCACTGATGCATGATCGCGGCGGCGACCGACTCGAACTTAGTCCGAACCGAGTCGTACCAGTCGTACGGCATGCCCTCGGCGAGCGGGTCTCCAGGGTGCACGACGTGCCGGGCGAACAGGTCGTTGTGCAGTGTGTACTCAGTCATGGTCAGTTCTCCCTGGTGTACTCGTCGACGGCCGCAGCCTGCCCGCTGGTCTTACGTGTCTCGATGAACTGCATGAGCCGCGTATAGGCCACGGTGCGCAGCACGTGAGAACCGTGCCGGGTGTTCATGCGGATGAGCATCTTCACCTCACGCATGATGTCCTTGTCGGTGAACCGTTCCGGTGTCTTCTGCGGACTCACGTCCGTCAGGAGTCGACGGCTGTAGGGGACGTAGACCGCGTACTCTGTCTGTCCGGTCATGTCATGCTCCTGTTCTGTGCGGACATCCGGCCCCACGTGCGAGACGCGGGGCCGAGACCCGTACAGGATCAGCCTTCCATCCATGCTTCGTCGGAGATCCACTCCCCATTCGGCGTCCAGTACAGCGGGTGCTTCCACGGGACGAACACCCGACCGACCGACGCGGCCCGCACTGTGTAGTGGTCCACGCGCGGACTGTGCTTGTCGGTTTGCGTGGAGAAACGGCATTGACGCATCCCGTGCGCACCTACCTGATAGGCGATGCGTCGGATGTTGTTGCGCGCCGTTTTAACCGTCTGTCTGCTCATGCAGCTTCCATGCCTTTCCACTTGCGCTGGACTGATCCGAGACCCGTACAGGTCAGACTTGCAGCCTGCCGTTCGCTTTGATCCACGCGACCGTGCTGTACTCCACACCTTCCAGCCGGGGCCCGCGCAGACAGGCGTAGCACACGCCTTGCATGCGCTTGTCCGGCATGCGCAGGTAGTTGCACGGGTCGGGGCTCCCGCAGAGGTTGCAGGAGTGCACAACCAGGGCACGTAGTCGCGCACGCTCAGCGAACTGAGCCTTCGTGAACATCCGGAACGTGACCATGGCGTTCATGTGCGGCGTGTTGTACGTGTCCATGTCCATGGTCACGAACTCCACATGATCGGCCTTGACGTGCTTCTTCAGCTCACGTCCGGCCGCGAGCTTGACTCGCCCGATGGTCTGCTCATCGCGCACGGTCCACCATGCGCGCACGTCATGGCAGGGCAGCGGCCCCACCTGATACGACGCGGGGCCCGCGTACTCCGTGGTGATCAGTTCGTTGGACATGTCTCTCCCCTAGTCCTGGTAGCACTGCGGAACGTGGTTGCGGTCGACGCCA
>ERZ1292644.30-Hain-H14-01um-R2-30-length-82110-cov-20_pt1 | contig 82110 bp, 142 predicted proteins | sample MGYA00564402_ERZ1292644 | MGnify/ENA primary metagenome ERZ1292644 (study PRJEB36523, sample SAMEA6512644) | groundwater metagenome | collected 2019-01-09 | study: AquaDiva: Metagenomics assemblies of 32 groundwater samples
CTACCGAAAGGTCTATCGCTTTTTCCACATGGCATTCTCGACCTCGTACAAGGGTCGCTGCTGGAAGGCGTTCCCATCGCCCACCACGTCGAACATGCGACTCCATTTTAGGCCGATCATGACCGACTCCATCGCCATCGCCTCGCCTGTCTTTTTCTCGGCAGAGACGATCTTGACCGGAATGGCCGCAGACTCGTCATCTCCGTGTCCTCGGATGAGGAAGGTCTTGTGGCCCCCCTTAATGAGGTCCCACGGGGCCTCAGTAAACCAGCCACCACCTGTCTCCAAGACCTCCACGGTTACCCGCACACGCATTCCGACCCTTCCGTCAAAAAGCTCGTCGGCACCCCATCCGGTGCCTTGTACTTCGTCCATCAGAATGATGAGGCCGCCGCTTCCTGAGTCACGTACCAGTCCCTCCACAACTCTTGTTTCCGGGGTCATCGCATGCTTCTCCACAATCATGCAGACTCTTCGTTCTTCAAGGCGTCCCTTTCGATCAGCGCCGCAAGGGTGAATCCGAGCATCGAGGAGGCGATGAGTTGCCGCGAGCCATCTCTGGATTTAGAGATGCGGGCGAGATAGTGCTGATGGTCCACGATTCCCTTCATCATCTCCACGGCCTTCTCGACTTTCTCAAGGCCACCAGACTTTTGTACGAATCCACGGACAAGCGTTTGGAGGGTGTTCATGTTAGTGAAGTAGCCTCGTGACCCTGTAGATTCCGGGAATGTTGTCCACAAACGCGCAATGGTATGTTGCGGTTCCCCCTCGTACTCTAAAGGTCCCGTCCGACCCGATTTTGTTAGACTTCCGTGGTTCACCCCAGTAGGTTTCGCAAAACTCCCGCACGGCATCCGCGAGAGTCTTTCCGTAGGCGTCTATCTGCCAAATAGTTTCCATTTTCTATTCTCTACGTTCGTCTATTCGCCCACGTTCGGCTTCGCCCACTGACAGGCCCGGTCCCACGCGGCTTGATACGACCCATAGACCTCGATGCCGTTAGCCGCGTTGGTTCGGACGCTGTTGTACAGTTCGTGGTCCCGACTCGGATGGATCTCGGGGCGCTTTCGCTTGGGGTCAGGCAGCACAACGGTCCAGAAATCCTTCATAGGCCCCTCTGTCGCACTTTGGTACATCAGCAACACTGGCTTCCGTCTCTAAGTTAGCCTCCATCGATTCCCGCCGAGCTCATAATGCCGGAACATGCTCCGATCATAGAACTCTGCCACTGTGCCCTGGTAGTCCCGTTTCGGGGAAAGCTGGGCAATGACGACGCGTTCCTCAGGATAAGCCTTGCCCTGGACGAGGACTTCCTGGATGAGCGAGATCCGGAGCTTCGCTTGGTCGACCTCGAAGTTCCAAGTGCCCGACAGGTAACGGAATCGGGTCCATCCGTCTTGAATGAGGGATCGGGCGATCTGGCGAAGGTCCTTGATCGACCGCCTCTCGACGTCTTTCGGGGCAAGCCCGAAGGGCTCCGGATTCTGCTGGATCTCGATCAAATGCTCGATAACCGGAATCGCGTCTCCGGAGGGCGAGATCCAGAGGCCTTCCGGGGGAAGACCGGGTTCCTCGGGAGCGGCCCTAGACTTTCTTTTCTTCTTGGCCATATTCAGTCAGAAGCAGGCAGGGCCGGGAGGATGAGTGGATCCCGCCCCTGCTGTAAGGGGAAACCATTCTTGCGCCCAACCTCGAACAGGCGGTTCAGTCCATCGATACCGTAGATGTCACCGATGTACCGGAGCGCACAACGGATGGCCGCCATATCCGGGTTGTAAAAGGCGTGGCCGAGATCGCCAGCCGATCCCCAGAAGTAGGCTGGCGGCCTGAGCTCCTCGGGCCAGTCATAACCCATGAGCTTCCTCGCCTGGACCGGGAAAAGACCGGCCGAGAAGTCCACGATCTGGCCCGCATCGGGCAGGCCGATCCAGACGTGCATCTCCGGCATGAGGCCCACGTCGAGCGCCATCCGGCTCGGCTTCTCGTCCGGCGACCACATGTAGCTGAAATGCGTCGGGTTGATTCCGTCATCGTCCTGGGGGCGGACGCGCGGCCAGCCGGCCGAGCCCGCTTGGAGGACGGGACGAACGCCCCGCTCGGCGAGCTCGAGCGCCCCGTAGTAGGCGAGGTAGAGGCAGGTCGCCTCCTCGGGGATGGCGTGGTCGCGGGCGAACTCGAGCGCCCGTTCCATAACCTCGCGGAAGATCCTGTCCCTATCCACGCCTCGCCCTCCAGAGTTCCTTGACCTCTTCGGGCATGGGCTTGGTCTTGTAGAGGTCGGGGTAGGCGGCGTGGAGGATGCGCCGGCCCGAGGTGCCGTTGGCATGGGCGCGGGCGACGCGCTCCCAGATGGGCCGGCTGCGCTGGCAGCCGGTCTGCCTCCAGTGAGTCTCGAGGAAGACCATGAGGGTGAACGGTGCCTTGCACGAGCCGCAGATCACGCGCTCACCGTATCGACTGGCCGCACGGATATCAGTATATCGGATATGCGCGCGGTGTCAAGGAGTTTCCGGGGGGGGCGCCCGGCCGGAGGGGATGTCGTCTTACGAGCAAAGGGCGCGGCTATGGGTACTCCGTCGGATCGGCCGCTCCCCCTGGCCGGCGCCGGCGGAGGTCGAGATCCACCTGGTCCACGAGCCTTCCAAAGGTCTCCACTCCGAACCGCTGGCCGACATGGCGATGGATGATGTTCGACACCTTGTCGCGATCGACGAGACCGGGCTGCTTGAGAAGCCACTGGAGGTCGAGGAGGTGCTTGGGCTCGTTCGCCGCGAACTCGAGCGCCGCGAGGTACTCAGGCGATACGAGAGGCACGCCGTCCTCGGAGACGACATGGTTCGAAAGCGCCTCCTCGTAGAGCGGGCGATAGTCGTCGCTCCGGAGAATGACGTCGATTCTCGTGCCATCGGCTGCGATCCAGGCCTGTCCGCCGAAATTGATCGGGCCGAGAACCGTCATCCGTTGGGGCCTTTCGAATTCCGCATCGACGACGAAGTCGATATCCTTCGTGAGCCGCGGGGATCCGTACGCCTGCATGGCCACGCCGCCGACGACCATCGTCGTCACTCCGTGCGCGGTCGCGGCCGCCTTCATGAGATCAATCGCCCAGTCGATCTGGGCCGGCGTGATGAACTTCGACCTTTTTGCCACGTATGCCCAAACCCCTTTCCGGATCCGTCCGGAAGAAACCGCCCCGCCCGAGACTTGAGGTGCAAGAACAAGGTCAGGCGGGGCGGCTGCGAGTTCCGGCTGATCCATCGAAGAGAATCGCTCCTTGTCCTTGCGGGATGAGTATAGCGGGAGGGGATTTCGCCGTCAAGCTCGGGCAGCCTATCCGGGCTTGCCGCTATTCCGCATCAAGCCTAATCACGGCCATCGGCGCACCTTTTGCCGAGAAGGTGCGGAGCAGTTTACTGCCCTGCTCTCAAGGAACGCACTGCTTCATGTTTCTATTTTCCTTGGGTTCGTGCAGCCGTATCGAGAGTACCCGCCCAGTGACCCGATCAGCCTCCTTCTTCCGGTGGCCCGCGCCCGTAATGCATGACTGCTGCTAGAAGGAGAATCCGACCGGATCCTTCCGTTTCTGACCGTCGAGACGATTTTTGAACGCGAGCGCCATGGCCTGTCGAGCCCGGTCGATGGCCCCGAGCATCTTGTCCACCTCTTCTTCGGTGAACTCGTAGCCCGAGCTCGCGCAGTTCTGGAGAAGGTTCAGCCGCTGGATGACTTGACTGACGCGCTTCGGCGCCAATCTCAGAAACCGGGCACGCGCTGTCTCCGCCGTTTTTGTTCCGGCCATGACATCCTCCATCAGATAATAAAACTCACGGCACACTTGCCGCTTGAGAATAACTCCAAGCAGGAGCACTGCTCAAGCGACAGGATGCGACTGCGGTTCATTGTCATCTTCCAATTCCGCTCGCTTGATTGCCTTTCCGATTTTCCCGAGTTTAGACCCTAATTCCCGTTTTGCAGAATAGTACAGATGGTATGTATGCGTAACGGTACATGTTAGCGCTTCCTCACAAGTACCACGGGCAAGCTCTTCCCTATTCCACATCTTCGAACGAAATAACCTCTTCGCGCCAATGATGGTTTCGCAGAGCGTCTGTTCAACCCAAATATGAACTGTGTGTTCGATCACGGCTCTTGTTCCCGGAGGACCTGCGACTTCTTCTTCAAGTACGTCGATCATCTCCAGAATACATCCGAAGTCTGAATTCATCAGTAGTGTGTCTGACTCATATAAATATCTAGCCGCCCGATCCTGCATATCCGCGTAGTCATCGTCCTCAACAGAGATCCACGAGCGTGTTTTTGGAGCAAGGTCGACGAGAGCCTTGTTTGCCTTCAGCGGGCCAGGGGCAATCTGGGTTTCGATCGGACTTTTAGGTTTTATAATTCGCGGGGGAGGAATGGGGGGCACATCTCGCCAAAAAAGGTCTGGAGGTGGCTTGTGTCGCTTCCGCTTGGTTGCTTGCGCGTTTACCCCGTCTTCACTTACGTCATTTTCTCCTATTTCAGAAATCTGATGTGTGTGTAAGTCGAAAAGATCCAATACCGCCTTCAGTCTGTTGTGTATGGAGTTTTCTCTATCTTTCGACAGATGTCCGCGAGATTGGCTTTCGATAAAAGTTTTAAGATCCGACGGCATTCTCTTGTTGAATTCACTAGCCCATTCTTCCCAGGACAGGGGCAGCTCATTTATCAATACCTGGGTTCTGGAAGAATGAGTTGTAAGCAGCCCGTTCTTACTGTTCGTCGGTTCGAGATAGAGGACCGTACGTCTACAGCCGAAGATGACGCCAAATTGTTGAAGAAGGACATTTGCCGCGCGCTCCGTTTTAAATTCGTATAGTTCGTTTTGATATAAGACTGCAATATGTCCTCTGCTGTAAAAGCGGCTGTATTCGCTACCGCCTTTTTTTGATTTGTCTGTAAATTCTTCGTTGAGTACCCAGTAATGCACTTTCCCATAAGGCAGCTCAACTACCCCAGAAAGAACGCTATTCTTTTCTAGGACGTACTTCATCCCGAAGACTTGATGCATATGGGGCTTAGAACTCATCTCTTCTTCAGCAAAGAGCTGGATGCCGTCCGGAATTTGATACCAGCGGTGATTTAGATTCCGGACGATCCAAAATTCCTGAAATCCAATGCCAGGGTCTGGAGCCTTCATCGTGTTGTCGTCTTTATTCTTCCCAAGGAGCACAACTTTCGTTCCGTGTCCAGCCTCAGCGATTTCCGTTGGCGTGAATGAATCGGCGACGGGAGCGACGTGATTCAGCTCCCCATGAACATCGAACTGTCTCAGGCCGTATTTTCTAGAGACTTGGTCATAATGATGGTGGATCGCATAACCTGCGTCTTTTGTTCTCCACGAATAGTACAAAACGCCATAGGGATTCCGCCGGAAACAGGCTATCTTCGCGCCAATTCCATAGTTCTTGTCAAAATCTTTTTCTTGTCCGGATTTTCCCAATTGGTTGATGTTCTCCACCAATTCGATTGGGTTCATTCCTATGCCCGTATCGATTACGGACATCTTGGCAACTTGTTCACCGACTGGCTTTTCACGAGGGTAGCCCTCGCTACGAATAAGAATTTTCCCCGTCTTTTCCCGTGTCCGAAGAATGGCCTCGATCGAATTCATGACCAGTTCCCTAAGGAACTGGAAAGGCCCCGTGTCCATGCCCATGCGGTCTACAAGCCATGTAGTATCCGCAGTGGTCATTTCCAACGTGCCGGTGTGGCTATAGGGTGGCATTGTCTTCCTTTTCCTTCAGGCAGTAGTACGGACGAACGACTACCTTCGGAAAACTGCAACTGCGGCGCTGAATCTGATGGGAAACTACGTTACGATCAGATTCGTACGCTCAGTTGACCGATCTAGGTATACACCATAAACCAAAAGCGGTCAAGAAGGTTTTGGATCCTGAGCGGGCGTTCTTCAAGTACGTCCTCGAACGTCTCATGTCGCCTTCCCTATGAACGTGCCGTCGGCTTCCCACGGCAGACAACGCCTCGGTTGCCATTCCTGCCGTACCATAGTTCCAGCCACCACAGGACGCGCCGCCACCATTGCGCCTTCGACAGCGGCCGGAATCCTCCACCGCGTGGAGGCATTTCCAGATCGACGAGCTGCCGCTTCTTATCCGGATGCCATACTGGTGTGACGCGGGCAATAGCTCCGAGGTGTGCCAGGGCCATGACGATAGAGTCTGCGCCTCCGGGCGCACTATACAGGAGGCCAGGGCTGCCCTTGCTGCGATGACCGGCGCAAGTCGCGTAGATCCGGACGTCCGTGATCGCGTTCATGCGCTCCAGCCAGCTCGTTTTCAGGCCGCTATCGACCCACAGGCCCCGCCAGCGCCTGTCGCATCCCATCACGCTCTCTCTTTCCGCACCTTCTTCCGGGAAGGTACGCTCATCTCTCCCTTCCCATGTCCCGCAGGAGCTGAGCGAGGACCTGATCGACATGCAGTCGCCTCGCCCATTCCCGCACGTAATCCCAATCGAGCGAATCGCCGCTCCGTTCGACGATAGAGGCTGCGTCCTCGACATCCCGTTTCCTCCAGGCCATGAGTTTGTAGAGGAGAAGATCCTCGGCGGTCGCGAGCCAGTAATCACGTTTCCCGAAACGGACCTTCACGCGCCGCGAGAGCGCCAGCCTATCCCATTCCGTCGTGGAGAGAAAAACGTCCACCTTGAAGGGGATCTCGGCTCTTTCGAACACATAGTTCGAAACGATAAGAGTCGACTGGGGGATCTGCGCGGGCCCGGCCACCTTGGCGAAGCCCGCCTTGGCCATCTTGACATCAAGATCCCAAGCGCCAAGGAGATCGAGCGAGACGACGAAATCAGCATCCGTCGAGGCGCGTGCCTGCCCCCACGCCGCCAGCGGCACTGCCCCGATAAACATCCATTGGGCATCGAGCGCCTCGACAGCCTTGATGAAGGCCCCTACGGCCGCGTAGAAGGCGCGATCCATTTTCATCGGGGCCCCCCGTGGTTCCAGCGGACGATCGATCGCGCATTTCGCCGGCGCGCCGCCTCGAATTCGATCTTTCTCCAGGCTTCGAGGGCCGCCTTTTTGGAGCCGAGTTTCTTCGCCAGGGCTCCGAGAGCGACGTCGACACATACCTGGGTCATGCCGAGATACTTCTCGATGGCGAGACTGATGTCGATCGTCTTCATATCCATGTCGCCTTCCCTACGAACGGCCCGCGATCCACTTACGTCCTGTGACAACCACGGCCCGCGCGCGGCACACGTCCTCCCCATCAATCGGCCCGCCCATGGCGGAAGTCCAGCCCACACCTCGGCCCGCCATCGGGCTCTCTCCTTGAAAAACGCGCTACGGTCTCGTCCTTTTTCTTGTTCGGCCGCGGGACTCCAACGTCCAGCGAGTAGAATGGCCGGGGAACGATTCGCCGGCGCCACCGCATTTGTATATCCGATATGCGCGGACGCGTCAAGGGAAATCAGGATGATCGGTTGACCTCCACGCACGTGGAGAAGAGCTGCGGCTGCGGGTCCCCGCGTCCGGATTTCCCGGTTGACCTCCACGCACGTGGAGAAGACGCCCGAGCTCGCTCTCGAGGAATTCTTTCCGACGGTTGACCCCCTTTGGCCGCGCGACTCCAATGACTAGGCAGTAGAAGGCCCGGTGCGCTTTCCCGACACCACCGCGTCAAGGAAATCGGGATCCGGGCACCCGCAGCCGCAGGAGGCATGGCTGGCCACGTCGAGCCAGCCGCCGTGGCAGGCGCGGTGCTCGGCCCTCTGGCAGGGAGGGCAGGGCGACCTTTCCGGGCGCCCGAGGACCGGGCGGGTCTCATGCCGGCTTCCGAGGAGATCGAGGACCTTCCCAAGGCCCTCTCCAAGCGCTTCGGACGGGGCCGGATTGCGCGGGCAGGCTTCGAGCCCGGCCCTGTAGCCGAGGCCCCAGACGCCAAAGAAGGCGGTCCCAAGACATGAGAGCGCGCATAGAAGCCAGACGATATCGAGCCAGCTCACCGGATCCGGCCCGCGGCCCGTTCGACGGCCGTCCGGAACGTGAAGTCCCGGCAGAGAAGATCATGGGCGGCCTGGCCGAGGGCCAGGAAACGCTCGGTCGCCAGAAGCTCGCAGGCCATTCGCGGGAGATCGCCAAGCGGCGCCATCGCGATCGAGACGCCGGCGGCCATCGGATAGGCATCGGGCAGCTCCTCCTGGAGGATGCCCAGGCCATAGGCGGCCGCCACGGCCCACCGGAGCGGAGCGACCACCGGCAAACCGCCCGTACGGTCGATGACGAGAGAGATGCGCGAAGAGGCGAGCGCGCGATCCTTTTCGAGGCCGCGGCTGTCCGGCGTGATCGAAAGGCCCGAAGCCCCAAGGGCCGCCAGGGCTCCGATCCGCCTGGGAGTGCGCTGCCCGAAGAAGGCGATATCCCAGCGTTTCGGAAGATCCTCCACCCCGCGAAGGCCCGGATGGCTGCCGAGCACCGCATGGATGGTCCTGGGCTCAAGGATCGCGAGCGAACGGTCGGAGACCCAGACCGCGTCGACGGTCTCGAGGGCCTCGGAGACGGCGGCCTTGAAGGCGGACCGGGGATCGGCGCCCTCGGGTATATTCGCGTCCGGCCGCTCGAGGTACCACCAGGCGACCCGGGCCCGCCGGCGCCGGCCCGCGGAAAGCACCCGGCCCAGGAACTCCATGTTCATGGTGGGCCACACCCAGAGACGGTCGTTTTCTCCGAGATCCGCCATGTCCGCCCAGGCCCATTCGAATCTGGAGAGCTCGACCAGTTTCCAGAAGTCATCGTAGGATACGTAGGGTTTCCGCGAGCGGACGAAGCCGATCTTCATGGGGTCTGATCCGGGTCAATCTGCACATGCCGGATCAGCGCCTCGGAGAAGACCTTGGGATGCTCTTTTTTCAGCCATGCAAGGAGTTCCTTATGCGCCTCGGCGTGGTGCACGGACTCTTGAGTAACGCGGCGGATCTGATCGTCCAGGTTTGAGATCCTGGACCATAACTCCTTGCACCTGGCGCATTCGTCGGTCATCCCGCGCTTCCTTTATCCCGCGGTTCTTTCACGAGTTTCCGCCCAGCGCTTAAGCGATGTCAAGAGCTCCGGCCGGGGGATCCCATTTGTTTTTCGAAGAGCCTCCTCGATCGAGAGCCCGTCCATAACAAGAAGCGCGGCCGCGAAGGCGGACGACCTGTTCAAGCCTCCGTTGCAGTGGACGAGAGTGGGCCCGAAATCACGATGGAAGCGTGCCGCTGTTTCGTACATTGCCGGCGGGGCTCAGTATCATCCCAGACGGGAAGAAGGAGTGCCGCGATCCGTGGATGATAGGGAATCCTGACGTTGTAGGCCGGGCAGATGACGGCCTTGAAGCCCTCCCCCATCCAGGCTTCGGACGGATCCTCACAGAGACGCCGCGCGTCGGCCTGATCCGATTGCCATACCTTTTCCGACAGCCGGGTCAGCATCGCCGCAAGGGGATCGATTCGCACATGGCTTGCACTCGACGCCTTACATTGTATCATCATTCTATGACATGGCTACCCGTTCTCGGCCAACCGATCACCATCCCATTGCCTCCGGTGCCTCGGCCTCGGCCGAGCACCGGCGACCCGGTCTCCACCCGGCTCTTCCGAAAGATCCAGGAACTCAGTGAGCGTTTCGGGGCCCTTTGGGCAGAATGCGCGAACTGGACGAAGGAATACGAAACGCTCATGGAAACCCGTGTCGGCTTGGCACCGGCGCTCTTCGAAGACCCCAGGAACCTGGCCGATCCGGCCTTGCAGAAGGCCTATTACGAGGCGTACAGGTATTGCGACGCGCTCGAGGCGGTCGCGGCCGAGCTCGCCCAGGCGCGTGCCCAGTTCCGGGCCCATGTCGGTCGGCGCGCCCTAGCGGCCCGGTTGCGCTTCGGCGTCTTTCCAGTGCCCGGTGCCTTTTCGTTCCCCATCCCCTACTACTAGGTGATCGGCCCCACGACACCGCAGACGTGGCAGGTGCTCATCCTTCAACTCATTCGTGAGGTCCGCAGGACCCTTTCTCCATCCCGTCTATCATATTTTCGACGTCTTTCCGCGCTGCCTCCCATTCCCCATCCGGCGTGTCTTCAAGATGGAAGGACCAATCGACTTCCCAGTCCCGTTCTCCGGGATGCCCCGAAGTGTCAAATACGATCCCGGCCCATCCAAGTTCGTCGGCCTTCTTATTGATCGTGTCCACTTGGTTCTTGGTTTTCGGACGAAACACGATGATGACCCACTTGTCGCGCGGAAGAGGATCTTCTCCTTGAGCGTGGGTGGATCGGCTCGGCTTGATCTCGACCTTGATGCCATCGGCACGGAGTTCTTCTGCTGCTTCCAAGGTCCGGCGGTAGGCTTCTAGGATGTCCACGGCAATCCCTCGCTCCTCACCTATGTTTCCTTCGGTGCTTATAGCCTAACGATTCGGCTGTTCTTCTTCTGGGCCGCCATAGCCTTCTCGATCCACATCTTGCGTTTTGGATCAATCGGCTTTCCTCCCTCGTAGTCCTTCACCGCCTGCTCAAATTGCGCCCGCGCGGCATTGCTCTGGACGGAGATATCGAAATAGAACACGTGGTGCCGGCCGCCGGCGTCTCGCACGACTATCCGATCGACGGCCTTCCTGGGCAACTCCTTTTCGTCCTGGAAGAGCTGTTGGAAACATTTGTTGAAGGGAACGACCTGGCGTCCGATCTCCTCGTATTCCCAGGCCACGTATTTGTCCTCGCTCATTTCTGGTACCGGGATTGGCTTCTCCAAGGAACCGTGCAGTTCCTTGACATTGTCGCTCTCATGCCGAACGTTCTTGTTCGGACATCCGAATGGCGCGGAGACGACGAGTTCCATTTCCCTCACCTTTATTTTCTTCTGTGCGTTAGAAGATGCTCTACGATTCGGCCCATTCTACCTTGTAGGTGATTCTGGGCGTTCTGGGTACGCGCTGGACGTATTGCTTGATCGACACCCCGACCGCGGCTGGGATGGGGTGCTCGATCACGAGCCGGCCACGGACGTTTCGGACGTAGAGCGCCGGACGGATCAAGTCCTCGCCCAAAGGAACGATGAGGACCTCAAGCCCCCCGCCATCTTCGATCACGATTCCGTCCTTGAAGTCGATCGACGTCCTGAGTGATCCGGCAACGGAACCGCGCCACAGGACGCGGACGCCGCCTGCGCGATCCGGACGGAGCGCCACCGCAGCCGTACGGACAGGCGTAAACAGATAGACCGCTCGGACGACGAAGGATGTCAGGTCTTTATGGATCTGCTCGACTGCCTGAATCACGCGCCCGAGACTCGGCATCGCATCCAGCCCGACAGCGCAGAGCGCGCCTGTCATCAGTCCGAGGAATCCACGACGACCGATCAGATTCTTCATAGGTCTAGCTCCGCATCGGATCTTGTTTCATCTTTGGTTAGACTTCTCACAAATGTCTTCTTCGATGATTCTAGGCCTCTCTCCACATGACCGGAATCCTTTTCGATCCGGGCCACCGATCCACATACCAGTGGAACCGATGCCAGCCGTCCTCGATTCCCGTAGCCCCGAATTCCCGCCGAGGAGATCCTTCAAGAATGATCGGCCAGATCGAATCGGGATCACGCTTGGCCCATTCAGGAGGCCAGTCTTCTGAGCGCCCCGCCTCCTCGATGTATCCTTCATGGTACTCACCGAAGCTCACGCCACGCGGAACGGCCTCCATCAGAGTCATGTGATCCCATACCTTCGCGAGCAGGACATCAAGACGGATCGTCGCCCAGCTCCACCGGCTTCCCGCCGCGTCCTCGCCCCTTGCAGCAAAATAGCTCTCCACGGCCGACTGGAAGGGTTCTGGCAGTCTGGAGTATAGGATGTCCTTCGCCTTCGTTTTTGAGGTGGGCATCAGCTACTCACTTTTTGTGTAAAAGTTTACCTGGGATTCGGCGGAGGCTTTCTTAGAAAGCCCTTCAATTGCCCTCGTAGAAGCTGAGCTGGTCCGCGCCTTCCACGGCCTCACCTTTTATTTCATAGATGCGCGGTTGATCTCGGCCTGTAGGCGTCGGCAGACGGCGAGTTTGATTCCGTTCCCCTGGCAGGCTTCGCATTCGACCTTGTTTGGCTTGGCACCGATCCGTTCTCCAAGAGTGTCCTCTGCAGGTGCCATCTTGAAGCCTTGTCCGTCACACCGCATGCAACGGGCCTGGCGGACGATTGCTGTCAGAGCTTCGTTCGGCATCTATCGTTCCTCTCGCCTTTTAATTCATTCGTGATTATTTCAGCCGCGCCAGCATCCTCCTTCGGATCGCCATAATCATCCGCACGTCGAGGCTAAGATCCTCGAGCTTCTTGGCTTCCGTCCTGAGGCAAGCCTTTGAACAACGGGGGCTTCGGACTTTTTTCAGAAGGCGGTTGATTTCGACTTCATCATGGCGGAGCCGTCTCGAAAACGGATCCGTCACCCTTTTTCTCAACGCAACCTTCATAGCCACCTCGATATATACTGATCGGGTTCCCAATGGCCCGGCCAATGCTTCTCAAAATACTCCTTTGCCTCCTTGACCCTTCGCCTAGCTTCCCGGATCAGTTTGTTGACCTCGGCGGAAAGGCGTTTCTTTAAGGCCGTACGGACGTCTTTAAGAAGCTCCTCTTTCGCGTCAACGATTGTACCGGCAATCCTGGCCTCATAGGAAATGATCGCCAGGATTTCTTGAGGTCCTAGATCCTTCCAGAATTCACGGTCGCTTGTCACTCCAAGGCTGATCCGATGGGGGCGCCTCATCCTTAGGAAGCGCACGAAGGCGGCGGTGGCGTCGGCGAGGTATTCCGTCGCTGCCTCCAGCCCGGCTCGGTCGCGTGCACTGTGATATTCTGCCATGACGTCGACGATCGAGGCGACGGTATGCCACGCGCTTTCAAGGTCCAGGAATTCAAACCGTGCGCGCATGCGATCTCACCTTTTGATTCAACGACGACCGAAGAGCCACCACAGGAACTGGCATAGCCAGTTCTTGCAATCCCGCTTATGGTCGTACCAGCCGTCGCTCATCAATGTTTAGTTCTGCGCGCGACAACGCGCGACCACTTCGCCCGCACTCTTGGCGCCGATCATTTCCTGAGCCAAAGGCCAACCCATGGACCTTGCGTTCTCGTTGTAGTTGGCGACCACCAGCTCCGGTTTCCAGTGTTTCCGACAGTCCCGCCAATCCCGGCAGCATCCCGTGATCCCAAGCAACGGCTTCTTCCGGCCGCAGTGCTTGCAGGCTGGCCTCATTATCTCACCCTTGTTATCTTCTGTGCGCCTCTGGGATCAGATCCGATTCCGGCCCCAGGTCGCCCCAATGGCCGGCCCCGCATTCGACGCGGAGCCATCCATGGGAGCGCGGGTCGCCGTCATATAGCTTCGCGGGACCTCCACACCGGGGGCAGGGCATTTCACAGAGGAATCGGCGTGGCCGCTCTTCCGTAGGTTGGTGTGGCACGCCATACGCAATGTCGCCCATCCGCTCACCTATGTTGTGTTAGGCGATTCTACGGAGCCGCCTTCGGGGGCAACAGCGGGCGCTCCCGGTTGATCTTCTTCAGTTCATCGAGCCGCTTCTCGCTTGCCGCCGTGAAAGCCTGGTTGCTCTTCACGGCGAGGGAGACCTGGTCGGCCACCTTCTTCAGCATTCCCTTCGCGGTCATCTTCTGACCACGCTTCGTCATCTTGTAGAGCTCCTGCCAGGGAAGGAGCCGCTGGTACGTCTTGCCATCCTCGAACACAGTGAGGAACAGGCCATCGGGACGGAAAATGCCTCCTACGGGAGGAATCGGGCTGTTCAGCGGAACCTCCTCATCAATGTTCTGTTAGGCGATCGAACAATCAGTAACCCTAAAGCATCGCCCGGATGGCGGCCAATTCGGCCTCGATGCCAGGGAGTTGTCCTCTCAGGTCCGGATACTCCTCCAGGAGACGGACGATGTCCCCGTAGTCGGTGATGCGCTTGCTCTTGCGTCGTCTTGGTTCAAGCGCCGCAGCAACTTTAAGGAGCACCAAGTCCCTCGGCGAGACGACCGAAATCTCCACTCCCCCGAGCGTCACGGTGCCTGCGTGGTCCACGGCTTCTGCGGTGAGCGTGTCCGCGGAGAACTGCACGGCGGTCCGCTGCTTCAGGGGAAGGGGGCCCGGGGCCCTCCAATTATCCGAAAACTCGAATGTGCCCTCGTGCTTGAAACCAGCGGCCAGAAGCGCGTCCGCAGGGAGGTCGCTCTTGGACTTGAGCGCGATATCTAGATCCAAGGTCGTCCGGGGCTCCTCGGTGTGAACCTGGACAGCTACTCCACCCATGATGGCATAGGGGACTCCAGCCTCGTCGAAAATCCGGGCGATCTCCAGGATCGCAAACTCCTTGTCCGCCTGGGGGAGACCCATGAGAAAAGCATACCTCCTATCGAGGGCGAAGCCCTCGCGTAGCCGCGATTCGGCCCGGGATCTCAGTCTGGTCGCCATGCTCGAAGTATACGGCGTCTACGTTCCGAGGTACAGCCTCCGATGGGGTGCCTTTTTGAACTCACCAATGTTTCGATTCATGCCTACTTTTGCAATGCCTTGATTCCGCGTCGCGACCATTCCGGATTAATATCATATTTCCCGCTCGGCAAGCGGATGAGCATTTCGATCGGCACTGGCGCCGACGTGGGGGCGCCTTTCTTCAGTGGGTGAGGCATGTCGAGCACGCGATGCTGTGTCTTCATCGCGGGGCCGCACGCTAAAGAGACCGGGTCTTTTACCCACCTACGTCCATTCCAGAATGCGACTGGAACTGCGCTTGAAATACCGACACCTTGGCCCGGCATTCGGGTACGGAAGGCAGCTAGGGCCCAACAGGGATCGCTTGCTTTCTTCGCCATTCAATCCTCCATAATGTTCCGTTCCATGCGGAATCTTCCCGTTGGAAGATTACTTGAGAGCGCCCCCTCTAAACGCTTCATTGAGATGGCTCCCGGTCGGGCACTCCGGACCGCCACACTTGAGGGCATGTTCGCCGAAAGCTGGATAGCCTAGAGCAGCGTTCGACGAATCAGCATCCGGAACCATCCTAAATTTGCGACCAGTCCTTCGATTGACGAGCCGCAGGCCACCATATTCGTCTGGAACGAACTCCCACTCACCAAAGCTGAGCGTCTCCGTCTTCTCGTTCCCAAGAATGACGCAATTCGACTTCCTCGCGATAGATCCCACGCCCATGACCACGGTGTTCTTGACCCTGACCTCGACGCCGGAGTTGTAGCCGAAGACCACGTTTCCCTCTTCATCCGTAGCTCCGGCCGGAGCGGGAAGCGTCTCTCGGTCTTTCGCTACTACCTTGGAGCACTTGAACGGCAGCATCCAGGCGAAGCAGGCCGCAAGCGCGCCGAAGAATCCCCTGCGTCCGATCATGGCTTCCTCCTTACAATCTTCCGTTGGTACGATTCCCTCACCAATGATTCGTTCGGTGTCTATTCCGGAAGCTCTTCAATCGGTACGCCATTGGGCAACAGGCCAAATTCGGCATAGATCATCGCCTTCCCCATGTCGTGGCCCACCTGGAGGAGACCCAGATTTGCTGTCGTATCGTCGCCTTTCATCACGACAGTAATCGGAGCATGAGGAGCTTTGCCCACCCCGCGGGCCGCAACGATCCAGATCGAACAGCCAGGCTCAGACTTTCTGAGTTCTTCGGCGAAAGCCTGAACCTTAGCCTCGAAAGTCTCTTGCTCCATTTCGTCACCGATGCTTCGATTCGTGCAGAACCTATTCCTCGACCATCTCCACTTCGACAAAGTGTTTTGGCGGAATCGGCGATGGCACGTAAAATGCCCATCCCATGTCTCGATTCCCTCCCAACGGCCTTGCGTTCCGTGGAAGCGAGACTTGGAAGCACACCTCTCCGTATTGCGGGTCCGGACGCTTCGTCAGCCAGATCAAGGTCCCCCGAGAGAACTTTGGATTCCAGATCCTTGCCCGTTCCTTAGCTTCGGCCTCGTCTCCGCTTTCAATGCTCACATCCAAGATCCGGTTGACCTCAGATCGAGTGAGCATTTTTTCCAGAAAGCCTCCGTAGTAATCGGCATACTGCGCGGAGATCTCCCCTGTCCAGAAGCCATCTCTCAAGATGCTTCTGGCGAGCTTTCGGCTGGCACAGTGAAACCAGTTACTCAGAATCTCACCAATGCTTTGTTCTATGCGGCCTTCGTGTAATCGGGTTCGTCATCCTTGCTGCCGCCCTTGACGCAACCGTTGAGGAACTTCCGCCTCTCGAAGAGGTTCTTCATCTCCTGGTAGAGAATGGTGAGCACGGCAACCACGAAGCCCCCAATCGCGCCGCCAATGATCGCTTCCTTCACAGTCTCACCAATGCTTTACTTAGAGAGAATCAGACGCTTGCCGGGGATCTCGACAGGGCCCTCTATCTTCTCGAATCCCGCCGCCATCATCCTCGCGTCGAGGTCATCCGCGCCCGAGAAGTCCGTCGAGATCGCAAAGTCGGCATCCGTCGTAGCTCGGACACGTCCCAAGACGGCGACCGGAACGGCCCCGACGAAGATCCAATCGACGTCCAGCCAATCGAAGACGGAGATCGCCTTAGCGGCTGCGACGAAAAACCCCTTGGGAAATCCCTTCATCCCCATACCTTCAGGTCGGGAAATGCGGCGCTGAATCTCGTCTCCCAATTCTTCATGAACTGGAAGCGCGCTTGACGATAAAGGGCTTCCCTGGCCTCGCGTCGGGTCATTCCGCGAGCCATAAAGCCCTGAATGGCGAATGCGCGGCCGATCTCAACAAGGCCAAAGCAGGCCTCCAATTCCTTCGTAATGTCGATCGGCTTTCTCTTCTTACTCACAAATCCCCGCACCAATGCCTTGTTTAGCGATTACCGCGGTTCTCTTCTAAGAGATGCTGGACGAGCTCCTGGAATTCCTTTGTCCTGGCGACGGAACCGGGCCCGGACATCTTAGGCTTCTTCTCCTCCCCGTTCCCGCCGATCCGCCTCGCTTCCGACATCAAATTATGGATATCCGTGCGGATGGTCACATACGCGGTCTCTTCGTCGGGTTCCAGGCTTTCCGAGCCTTCCGCGATCACATCATCCACCAATTCAAGAAGCACGATCGCTTCGCCAGCATAGGTGATGGCAAACAGCCACAGCCCTTTCTTGGCGAACTTCCAGGCCTCGTCGAGCTTCTGGCCCGCCTTCGTCAGGATCCTTCGGATCTCTAGTCCCATCGCCTCACCGATGCTTCATTCTACGAGGTCTTCTTGAGGCCGCCCGTCCTGTGGCGGGCGACCGTTCCGTCCCTGGCTCTTTGCTGGGTCGGACGCCAGACCGTGAACTTGCTGACGAAAGCCGGCACGACTGGGGCCTCGCCGTTCCTCCAGCGGTGCCACCAGTAGTGGCCGCTGAATGGATCCCACTGCAGGATGTTCTCGTGCATCGCCCCTCACCGTTCCTTCGTTATTTGCGCCTCAATGGAGAACCGGGCAATGGGCTCACCTTGGCGACTGGCACATTGCCAGCCGTTGACCGTCCTTCTGGTGTATGTAACACGGTCGTTGTCGTCTCCCAGAAGGTCGCGTGCCGAAGAGCCTCAGCGATCGCTTCGTTAAGCGTGCCCTCGAAAAGCGGCGCATAAGCCTCGCGTCTCCCAGGAACGAGAAGCCAGAAGGTCCGTTCCTCAAAGAACGGCTTAACTGCTTCCCATTCGCCTTCTGTCAATGGCATTGTCTTACCTCACTCGCACCATTGCTTTCATTAATGATTATGCCACCGGCCTCTTCTGCCAGGATCGTCCGGATTCGCTCAATTCCACACGCCAGGCCGATAGGAGTTCGGCATCGCTCGCATCGAAGACGCAGAGATCATCGCCGAGCCTAGTCCCGGTATAGCCCTTCGCCATAACGGCCTCGACCCAGTCCATCGTCGGCTCGAAGAATAGTATCTGGTCTTCTTGGAGCGGTGGCCTGCCAAAGACTTTGGCGACGGCCTTCTGGTCATCGGCGTCCAACAACTTTTGGCGCCCAACATCCCATTTCGCTACGTAGCCCCACCCCTTCTCGTCGACCGCCTTCTCGCCGGCGGCGTAGTCCGCGGCCGTATCGAACGTCGAGGCGAAAAAGACGCATTCGTAGCCAGCCGGCCGAAGTCGCCTTTCTCGATAGGGCGTGCCTCTATAAACGATCATCTTTCTGCGGATTCGTGATCCAGGTCTACCTTTAGGCCCTGCTTGCGAAGGATGGCCTTCATGTCCTCTACGGCCTTCCCCATCGCCTCAGCCAACTCAGGAACGGTGACCGCTTTCTTGGCCTTCAAATGGGCTACGGTCAATTCCAGGAGACCACTGATTACGAGCCCAACCATCCTCGCCAATCTCACCTTCTGCGCGGAATTTCTAAAATTCCCCAAAGTCCTCGGATTGGCTCTCCTTCATGTGGTCACGGAGCTCCTGGATGCGCCTCTGGCGCTCCTCCTCGGAAAGCGGGGCCTTCGGAGGTTCTCCCGGTTTCCTCTCTAGGGTTTGGCTCGCGAGCCAGGAGAGGAAGGTGACGGCGCCTCGTGCGGCCTCGATCGCGAAGAGATGCTGGGGCGTGAGTTCGACCAGGCCTGCGACCCGTTCCGGGGGTGCCTTGGCCTTCCGGTAGCACTCCCGGCAGACCGCCTCGAGATCGCCTTCCCCGAGCGCACCCTCGCAGATCGCGCAGAATTTCTTATCAGCGTCCATCTCGCAAATCTCCGCTTCGGTGATTATGAAACCGCTCGCTCGATATTATAGGTTTTGAATAACTCGAAGATGGCCGGACAAAACAGTTTCTGGACAATCTTCGGGTCCAGAATTTCAACACCGACAATCCTTCCGTCGGCCGCAATGTCAACGATGATGCTGTCTGGTACGACATGGACCTGCCTGACGGATAGATCAGGAATAGGAGGCTCAAGCAGTATCATCGCCGTCCCAAATTCGTCAACCGAAACGCTATGGATCGTTCTCATCGGCGCACCTTCGGCTCAATCCAATGGACGCTGAAAACAATGTCCTCGTCTGGATCCGGAAAAAAGACAACGCGTACTACGCATCCATCTTCCAAGGTCAAATCCCTGACTTTCGAACCACGGACTGTGCCGGAGCCTGCGTCTTTCCCGTTGTCTAACACTTCTTCCACAAGTTGCCCCGGGATCCCTCGTATCTGCATTTTTAGGCGCGCCTCTTCTGTGGGACGCCAGTTGGCCATTGTCCCTTTTCCTTATGATTCCGTTGGAGGCCGCCGGGTCTCCCTTGATCTGTTTTGCGAGAACAAGATGGGGAGACTGGGCGGCGGCCACCGACGGAATCTTGAGGCGGTTGTCGTCCATCTTGTTCTCGCAATAGACATTGTACAGTGCTCTTCGTGAATTTCAACTACTACATCACAATACAGTCGGCATCGCGTGGACCTTCTCCCGCATGTCAATTACCCGAGCATACTTCTCCGTCATAGAGCTGGAGGAGTGGCCCGCGAAGACTTGGGCAGCCCTGAGGTCCCTGAATTTGGCGTAGAAGTTGGTGATCGCCTGGTGACGAAGCGAATGGATCCCGCGGCCGGGCATCCCCAAGCCGAGCGACACTAGGAGATCCCCCCAACCCTGCTGGATTACGCGCTTAGCCATGTGGCCGCCATTGCACACCTGTTCCGAGAAGCCATTCGACCGTCGGATGACACAGGGCTTCGACCTTCCCGGGAAGAGCCAGCCGTCCGAATACATCTGGCTCCAGTCCTTCAGGATGTTCGAGAGCGCCAGCGTGACATCGATCATCTCACCTTTAAGGGTCTTCTTCTTTCTTCGGACGATACGGAGTTGGTCGTCGATAACATCGGCGGCCCTCAGGTGAAGGACTTCGCAGCAACGTAGGGCGGTGTTAGCGCTGATAACCAGGAAGACATACAGCCTCGGATCCGTCTCCAAGGCCCTGGTCAGAATGCGAGCGCATTCCTCCGGCAGGAGCGTCTTCGCGCGGGGAATGGACCAAGAAGTGAAGGCGGGCGACGGGATAGCCACGGATGGCTACCTTTCTGCCCTCGCGCCGACTTGGTACTTAACGCCGCGCTCCTCAACCCTTCGCGGCCCCGAGGTTGCCCTCGGTGAAAGAAAATGTATCCGATGCCAGTTTTCTTGTCAAGGTTTCTTTACTTCCCCGATCAGATTAGACTCCTCCGTACCGACCCCGCTCAGGCACGCCCCAGGCAGGAACGCCTTTCGTCTTCATAGCCTCACCGTTGTGTTATTTCGTGCGGGGTTCTTGGGGTTGATGACGCTTCCGGACGGCTCGGAGAGCAGATTCAGCCCGCGCAACCAGGGACGAGTTGGACTGGTACTCCTCCCGGTCCCACTTGTAGCAGGCCCACAGGTCGTAGATGATCTGCTCCAGCTCCTCGATCCGGACGAGGGCCTTTGCCAAAGCCTGCTGGTCAGGTGTCATGGTTTCGGCCTCACTTTAGGGAGAACTATGCCCGGTTTCTGCGCGCTCCAGAATGCCGGTCTTCTTGTCGACCTTTACCGACATCCGAATCGTTGGCTCGGGCTTCGGCCCGATCGCCTTTCCGAATCTCTCGTTGAAGGCCTCGACGTCCAGGACGTTGGGCTTCAGGAAGCCGACGCCAAGCGTGCCCTTCACCTTTCGCAAGGCCAGCGTCGCCTCCTTCCGGGTCGAGAAGAACGAAGCATCCGCGCTCGCGCCCCAGCCACTGCCATTCCAGAAGCCGAGATCCCGCCCATCATGATGCCAGGAGACGATGCAGAACATCCTTCACCTTATTGTTGTTGCGTGAGTTGGATCCTTCGCCTTGGCTAGATTCTTGTCCACCTCGTCCGCGAGGGCCCTGGCCCGGTCGCGCACGGCGATCATACTGTTGATGAGGTGGCCCTGCCGGCCGGCCAGCACCTCCCGTACGGCCGCGCCGAACGCCTCATGGTCGGTGAACGTCTTCATCCACTCGTCCACGCGGGGGAACTCGACGCCGGCGGTCTTCTCGAACGCGGCGACGGCCGCCTCCAGTGCGGCCACCTTCTCGCTCGCCCTCTCATGGTCGTATTTCCGGGCCTCCTGCCCCTCTTTCTTGCCCTCCTCGAACCCGCGCTCATACTCCGTGTGGAGCAGCGCATCGGGGACGCACACCTCCATCGCGTTACGGAGCACGGAGGCCACGAAGGTCTTGGTGACGGGCTTCGGGTCCAGCGGGGGTGCAGCGATGACGGTGAAGAGTTTCCCGCCCTTCGGGACGAGGAGGCCCCAGGTCTTTGGCAGTTCGCCGGGCGCGACCACGGTGTCGTTCGCCGCCACGACCCACCAGCGGTCGCAGAACTGCCACACCGCCTGCGACTTCTCGCCGTTCTCAAGCTCGCGCAGCCAGTCGGAGCGGTACGTCTTGATCTCGAAGCCGTGCAACTCCATCCCCATGGAGGGCCAGCAACAGAGGGCGACGGCATCGGCCCAGCGACGCGCGCTGCCGCCCGTCCCGTTGGCGACCTGCGGGATGCACGCCCACGACGGGGCCGGATACCTCCTCTTCAGGAGGTCGAACAGCTCCCTCTCGCTGCCGTAGAGGTCGATGGGAGTGCCCTGCTTCTTCGCCATCAACTCACCTTTTCGTTGATTCGTGAGTTAGATCCTTCGCCTCGGCCAGATTTTTATCCACCTCGTCCGCGAGCGCCCTGGCCTGGTCGCGCACGGCGATCATCCTGTTGATGAGGTGGCCAACCTCGCCGCTTGACGCAGACGATGCATTTGCATTTCCTGCTCACAGGTCCAGCCATCCGGCCCTCCAAGGTTCGATCTCGATCTCGAGATCCTTGAGGGAGCGCGCGTGCTCCGGAAAATCTCTCCTGGTCGAGAACTTCGGGGGCCACGGGATCCCGAGGTCCCTCCAGTCGACCTTCAGCTCTTCCTCGGGATCGTAGTAAACGGATTCGACCGTGACCAAGATTCCCCCGTTCGGGAAGGCGACGACATGGGCGACGCCCGGGGGAACGGCAAGGGCCGTGCGCTCGTCTATCCTTTCGAGCGTCGGGCGGCCGTAGAAAGTGGACCATCGACGCAGGTCCCTCATCCCGACGAGAGCCTCCCCCTGGGCCATGACGAACCAGTCCCAGTGGCTCCGGTGGACGTGGCTTCCCCTGAGGCTTCCGGGGACGGAGCGCATGACGTTGATCTGCTCCGGAGGGATCTCTTGGGCCCATTCCTTCCGGAAGACCTCGACGAGCGATCCCCGGGCGTCCTCGTTTGCCTTGAGCTCGATCCGCCGGACGCCAGGGATGGTCTTGGTCGACGACATAAAGCGGAGGCGGGGATCCGTTCCGACCGACGCCCTTTCGCCGTCGGAAAGCTCGTGCCACCTTCTGAAGCGCCCATCCGCGAGCGCCGCGAAAACCTCCTTCCGATGGTTCAATTCCGCATCGATGTCGATGGACCGATCCGTCTTGGCTTTCTCGATCGAGGCCCCGCCAGCATGGAAGAACGGGCACGACCTGAGGGCGGCCGCGCCGAGGCCGAACGAGTTCTTCATCCGCTCGTGGAACTCGAAGTCCGAGCCGAAAAAACGCAGGCGCTCGTCGAAGCCCTTCATCCGCTCCCAGACGTCCCGGCGGATGAGCACGGCGAAAAACGGGCAGAAAAGGTCCTCGAGATCGAGCCTGATATGCGACCGGCCTCTCGAGCGCAGGCGTTCGGCGAGCGCCGCCATGGTCTCCCGGGAAGGTGGGATTTTCGGTCCCAGCTCGTCGGCCGAGACATCGCCCGTCCAGATGAGGAGGCGCCGGACGTCCCCCGCCGGGAGAGGAAGGACCGCGCCGAATTCGGGAGACTCCTCGAGGAACCCGACGAGAAGGCCGTCCCATCCCGGGCACGCGGCCACGTCCGCATTCATGAAGAAGATGTAGGGCGCCGTTCCTCTTGAGGCCATCTCGTTTTTGACGGCCGAGAGATTCCTCTGGACCCCGGTGTTGTCCCAGACGCCGACGGAGACAGGGCTTTCTGAAAATCGGCGAAGATCGTCCTCGAGGCGGGGCAGGAAGCCTCCGGAGCGGTAGGCCACGATGACGACGTCTATCCGAGCGGTTGAGCTCATCAGAGCTTCCCGGCTATGAGGACGTCGTGAGGCTCGTACCCATGCTCCGTCCACAGCGTGAAACCTGGATCCACCCGGAGGATCGCGTCCACGACCTCCCCTAGGGATACCCCCCAGTCGCGCCGCCGATAGCAGCGGACGTCGTCCATGAGGAGCGTCCGTCCCGGTACCGGCCTTCTGGAGAGCGCCTGGAGCTCCTCGAGGATCGGGCTTCTCTTCCCCGACGTGTGGGCGTCGATCCAGAATACGGCTGGCCGCCCGTCGATCCCCGGAAGGATCGTTTTCTCGAGGACTTCGGCCGAGTCCCCGAGATGGAGCTTCACCCGAGGATCCCGGCCGAACCTTTCGAGGCAGGCCTTCCAGAGCGGTTCCTGGTTCTCGACGGTCCACACCTCCCTGGCGCCGAGCTCGAGCGCCACCGCCACGGTATCTCCGTCGCGGGTTCCGGTCTCGACGAAGATGTCCCCAGGTCGGACATACTTGGCGAGCGTTCCTCGGCCTATCATGAGGAGCTTGCCGAATTAAACGCGGACGGCCAATCCATTAGTCTCCTCCTCTAGGCCTTCTGTACCAAACTTTTCGGCCGTTCCTTCTGGAGACGGCCGAACATCAGCGAGAGCCCTTCCAGGTGATGGATCACCTGATCCAGCTCACGCACGGCCTTGTCACGCTCCTCCGGATCGTCGATCTTCTCGGCCGCGTTGTAGGCATTCCGCACTTCTCGCAATGCCGCGCTCACGTTCCGGGCGCACAATTCCACGTTATCCATTTTCTTCTTCCTCACATTTTTTCAGATTCGCGCTTTCTGCCGACCAGATTGAACGCCACGGCCTTCATCAGCGCATCGACTTCTTGGGCTTTCTCGATGGCGTCGGCGATCTCACCCATGTTCCGCTCGCCGTCAATGAGCCAGGATGCGGCTGCGCGGAGATTCGCTACGGCCAAAGCTAGATGCTCCATCGCTATCGCTTCGGGAGCGCGCATTTCGGCACGCACGCGGTCAACTTCGGTGGGATGTAACCGCTTTGTTATTTCACAGCGATGGTCCAAGTAGTCTGAAGGACCCACGGCCTTCCATCCGCACGGGCAGGTTCTTGGGATTTCCATTACACACCTTGTCCGAGGATCTTTGCGCCCTGAGTGCTTTCGTCCTCCGGGGCGATGTAGCGCAGATCGCCCAGGATCTTTCGTACTCGATCATCTAGCGTCATTTCTTCCATGAGAGTCCGACGTCTCCTTCGTCCCCTCTAAGATGACCACCTTGCGATCACGCGAAAGATCGGCCAGCGGCAGATGGTGAAGACCGCTTCGTAGAACGCTACGCGGCACCGCCAACCGAACGGGCTGTGCTGCGCCTTGAGCCATTCGTGATTCTGGATTCTACCCATGCCTCACCTTTCTCTCCTTCTACTGCTCGTCTAAGTCAGAATCCTCGTACTCAGGTTCGACGGTCGGCTCCTCTTCGGCCTCTTCGCGGAGAGCGCAATGGTCCTCGAGCGCCTTCTCGCCAGCGGGGCCTGTTGCATCTACGACAGCACGGAGCGCCAAGGCGAGGCGACTGATCGCCAATGGGACCATCGGATGATGGAGCGGCCCACGGAGCAGCTCGTTGAATCTCTCGTCGGTCATCTCAGCATCCTTATGACCTTCTCACTCGGGCCATCGGGGGGTCGGCTCGATGCCGGCGGCCGCAAAGAGCGAGCGGACGTCCTCTCGATTGCAGACGACAGGAGACGAGGGGGCCCAGGGCTCCAGGAGCCAGAGCGCCTTCATCATGTCGCCTTCCCCATCAAGGGCGCACGAGCGCCCGACTGGCCGCACATGCCATCAGTATATCGGATATGCGCGGCCTGTCAAGGGAAGACGCATCATCGGGTCGACGGCGCTCGATGAGTGATCGCTTCCTGTCGGGTTTTGAAAGGCCCGATTGCGGATTTTGGAATTCGCGCCACAATCGCGACCGCGCCAGATCCACCAGAACCTGTCGGGCTTCTCCATCCGCACCTTCCTCCGTTAACGTGCGGCCCGCAGGGACCAGTGTCGCGGACCGATCGTCTGGACAAGGGCGGACAGGATCTTCGCGTGCGCCGGCGTCACGCCCTCCATGGGTTCGGTCGCGAGATAGAACATCCACGGCCTTTCGTCGACGAACTCCATCTCTTTTTGCCCGATCCCATCCTCGATCCAGAAGACCGGAACTGGCGGCGTCCGGGCCCCGAATTCCGAGACGAGAGCCGCCAGTTTATAGTCGTCCGTCTGGCGTCTCGGATCGGCGAGCACCCGCACGGGCTCGAGGCCCGCCCAACGGGCGATCTTGTTGGCGTCGGCTCCCCAGGCGGTAAGCCACATGACCTGGAACCTTGGCCACGCCCATCTCAGGAAGGGCAGCACGTATTTCGTCGGGTGAAGGCCGGGCAGGTTGTCTTTCAGGTTGACCACGCGCTCTCCCCAGTCGGGCCCGACGACGTTGAGCACGCCGTCGACGTCGAGGAGGAGGATGGGTTTCTTGGTCATCGTCCGCCCTTGAGACGGGCGATGTCGAGGATGCCGAACGAGGCCCGCTCGACGGGCGCGCAAAGCGAGCAGTGCTTGTGGCCGCGTTTGCAGTTTGCGCCTTTGGGGCGATGACCCGAGCCAGCCCTATGGATGGGCCATTTAAGTCCCGAGCACTTCTGCGCGCCGAAGCCCATCGCGGAGCGTCCTCTGGGCTAGATCGCCCTCAGCCGCACCTTGTCGCCGTCCACGTCGACAAGGCCGTTGGCCTTGAGCCAGTAGACGTACGCCCGGAAGGTGCGTTTGCCAGCGGCCACGCCCGAGAGCGTCCCGAGCTGGTTCTTCGTGAGCTCCGGGCGGCCCAGGAGGACCTCGAGCATCCGACCGCAGCCGCGCTTCCGGGCGCGCGCGAGCCAGGGCTCGAACACCTCACGGTCGACGTGACCGACGCCGTTTTCGCCGGGAGCCAGATCCTCGAAGAGCGCCCGTAACGCCTCATATTCGGGTTTGAGGCGCGCGCGGACGGCTTCTAGCCGGCGCTCCGAGTCCCGGCGGCGCTGGCGCTCGGCGCGAAGCTCCTCCTGGAGATTCACGATCTGCCCTTCGAGGTTCAGCCTGGCCGTGCGCAGCTCCTCGATCTCGACCTGGTCTATCGGGGCCGGATCTGGGGAGGCCTGGAGAGTCTTCCTCTTCCGGGATGGCTTCTGGTCTGCCGGGACGGCGACCTCGGTCTTCGTGAGTTGCCGCTTCAGGCGTTCGACGAAGGAGCGGGCGTCGCCCAGCTCGATCGCCGAGGCCTTCAGGCCCAGCCGCTTCATCTCCCGGGGATGCAGCGTCCGGCGCTTTCTGAAACGGAACTGTTCGAACCGGTCCTCGACCGGCCACCAGAGCCACGCCTCCCCGTCGGCGAGGTCTCCCAGGCTCTCGAACATCTTGGAGACGCGGTCTCCGATGTTCTTGGCGTCGATCCACTCCTTGACGGCCTTCCGGTCGCGCTTGTCGGTGAGCCGCATGACGATGAGCGCCTCGCACTGCGAGAGCACGTCCTTGTCGATGGTGGCCGACCGCTGCGCGGCGACGATGGTGCCGTAGCCGAAGTTTCCGCCGATCCTGATGATGCGGTCCACCGCGGCCTTGCAGACCTGGATCCCGGCATAGGCGGCCTTCTGGGGAACGAACTCCGGGGCCTCCTCGAAGACGACCACTCGCTCGATCGTCGAGCGCGTCCTCATGAGACGGTTCGAGAAGTCGGTGACGAACTTCCTCGTCACGGTCTTGGATTCGAAGGCGACGTCGATGACGAGGCAGATTGGATCGGCGAGGAAGGCCTCCGCCACCCTTTCGCCGGCGTCCTTTTCCAGCGGAATGTCCCCATGATCTCCGCCCATGACGACGATCGGAAGGCCGCTCGGCTGGCCGTCCGGCAGCACGCGCAGGCCCCAGAGGTTGTTCGCCGGATCGAAGGCCACCCAGGGCCGCTTCGCCTCGGTGAGCTCTTCCAGGATGTCGCCGAGACCGTAGGTCTTCCCGGCCTTCGACATGGCGAGCATGGCGATTTTCTTATCGCCGAGATCCGATGGCAGGCCGAACGCTCCCCCGCCCGCAAGCCGCCCGAGATTGAGATCTCCCCGTTTCACGTCGTGCTCCTTTGCCTCACGTGACTCTCCAGGATCTGTTCGCCGCCTTCGCTCGGGCGCGTCTTCCGACGCCGGCGACCTCATGCCTCCGGAAGAGGCTCCTCTCGAAGAACTCCCCGACCATGCCTTCCCAGTCGCGTTTCGGTTTGGCTTGGTGGATGCGAATCGTATCCTCGGGAAGCGCCTGATGGGCCACGAGGACCTCCTCGATGAGCGGGAGGCGTTTTCTTACGTCGTCGACCTCGAAGGCCCACGCGTCCGAGAAATCGCGAAAGCGGATCCAGCCGCTCCTGACGAGGCGCGCAACGGCGGCGGCGAGCGTCCCTACGGTGGCCCCGCGGACCTCCTCGGGCCGGAACCCGTAGCGTTCCGGATCGCGCGCGATCTCCGCCATGTGCTCGACCGCCGGGATGGCGACCCCTTCCGGGGAGATCCAGAGCCCCGCCGCAGGCACGTCTCCCGCCTCGTAGGCGCCCCCGTCTTCCGACGTAAGCCGCATGACTTCTCCAGATGGCCCAGGCCCGGGCGCGTCCAGCGAGACGTGACTGTGCGGCCAGTCCGCGGACGCAACCCGGGGCCTGGATATGTCTTCAGTCGTTTCCTGCTGGCCGCACCGTAATGGAGTATATCGGATATGCCCGAGAGCGTCAAGAGAAAGCGATCAGGCGAGGAGCCCGACGAGCGCGGCCATGCCGCCGGCGATCGCCACGAGGGCGGCGGTTCTTGTGATCCTTTCGCCGGCGCCGGCGGCCTCTTCCTCGACGAGGGCCCCGCGGCAGTCGAGAAGCGCCTCGAGGATCGCGTATTCTTCCCTGGAAAGGGCGATCGCCTGCTCGGAGCCCTGGACGAAGGCCCCGAGGCGCTGTCGGAGCGCGCCGAGCGCCTCCCATTCCTCGACGCGGAGATCCCGCCAGCAGTCCTCGAGCGCCCATTCCTCGCGGGGGTCCGTGAAGAGGAGATCCGCCGCCTGGAGGCCTGCGCGCGCGAGCGTGCGGTCGACGGAAAAGGCCCGCGGCGGCTGTCCGAGGGTCGAAAAGGCGGGAACGATCACGAGCATCCGATCGACTATAGCATGCCAGAAGGCGGCATGCTACAGGCGGTCGATATCCGCGATCTTCTTCATCCGGGAACGGACGTCGTTTTCCCAGGTGGCGGCGAACTCGGCCAGGGCGTCCGAGAAGCGCAGGAGCTCGCGGCAGGCGCCAAGGGCGGCCAGGCGCTGGATCATGAGCCCGTGCTCCTCCATCGCGCGGTCGAGCTGGGAGCCCTGGCAGACGGCGTCGTAGAAGGCTTCGAGGATCGCCCGGAGGCCTGGCCATGAGAGGAGGCCCGCCGTCTCGGCCTCGATCGCGCTTTTTATCTCCCGGTACCGTTCCTTCGGGATCGACCGGATCGTAGCGGTCTTTTCCCAGAAGCAGGTCTCGCACAGGCCGGAGATGGCCTTGGCCGATTCGATCTCGGTCTGGCACTCCACGCAGCGCACCGATCACCCCGAGCGGGCGGCAGGGAGGCCCCGGGCCATCCCGCGGCGGCCGGCCGGCCCGCAGACCCGTCTCCAGAAGCTGGCCATCCTCTGGACGTTTCCGATGACTGCGTTCATGTGCTCTCGGAAGCCGAGGTAATCGCGTTCGAAAAGGGCTGCCACGTAGGCTGCAGTCTCCGCGATATGCTCGTCGATCAGGTCCCGGAATTCGGAGAGCGCGAACTCCGCGATGGCCGCGCCGTAGAGGCCCTGCTGCTCGGCGGCATTTTCGGCGGCGGCGCCGGCGGCGCGGGAAGCGACTTCGGCATCGCCGAGGGCCAGGGCGTCGACCAGGCGTGCGACGGCCTTCACGTGGTCGGCCATGAGCCGGCTGGCCGCAGGGAGCCCGAGGAGGATGCCCCATTCAGAGGCGCCCGTGAGCAGGCGATGGGACGCGTGCTCTTTGAGGATCCGGCTGCGATCCCTTGCCCCGAGGACGTAGCGGTAGGTCTCGGAGACATGCGTTGGCCACCAACTGCCGCAGTCCATGGGCTCTCCTACGCGAGGGCAGGAAATTCCTGGATCCTGAGATCGGCGGGCCATTCCTCAGGTTTTTTCCCGGCCCTATCCTTGCAACCGAGCTCTCGAGCGAGGATCGCTCCTTTTTGCTTGAAATGGACCGCGACGCCGGCCGCCTTGCACTGCGCGATGAGATCCCGCGCCCAGGCCGGATCCATCCTCCGGGCCCCATGCCCCGATTCACCGCCTATGAGGATCCAATTCGTAAACCCGAAATAGGGTGAAAGATCGAGCGGCTCAAGCAGGGGCTCCGCCGATACGAAGCGCACAGGCGCCGGCACGCGCTCAAGGAAGGGCAGGCGGATCCCGGCCCATCGTTGGGTTTCGCAGGTCGTCCCGGTCCAGACGTTCCGGGGCCAGCGCTCGAGCCAGGCCGGAGGCACCATGCGAAGGATGTTCTGTGGACGTTTTGTAAGCAGAAGCCAGTCGCAGTCCGGGCATTCCGGGATAAGATCCCATAGCCTCTGGCGGACCGGATCTAGGTCGCGCCGGCCTTCGAAAGTGTCAGACATCGAATTTACGAAGATCCGGCGCCTCCGTCCCGTTCGGGCGGCGATCCGGTTCCAGGAGAGCGGCTGGCGCCAGTGCTCATCGTCGAAGAAACGGCGCGGCTTGTCCTGTCCCCATATGTCGTAGCGCAGGCGCTTTGCGAACTCGCGGGCGTAGCAGTTCTCGCAGGCCTGGCTTTGGGGCACCTCGGTGCATCCCCAGTGGGTTGTGAAGCTGTCGGTCGACCAGCTTATCTTCGTATCCTTGCCCATGCTATCCTGCCGTCCTTGCCGCCTCGAGGTGCGGGACGAGGTCGTTGGGCACGATTTCCGGCACGGCGGCGAGCTTCGTCTCGAGGACGGCGACGACTCGCGCGTTTTCGGCCAAGTCTCCGTCGCGGTAGGATGAGACTTGGGCGCCGGTCGCGCGGGCCGGTTTCCTCCGCCGTCTCGCCTCCTCCTCGCTGGGCCATCCCCACCGGACCTCGACGTCTCGCGTGGCAAGGCGCCAGACGTTCGAGGGAAAGATCTCGGGCCGATGGACGAGGCCGATCTCCGCGGCCACGCATTCCCATTCGGAAAGATCGATCTCGCGCCCGAAGGTGAGGAGGACGGAGGCGCTCACGCCTCCATCCTAACACGGAGCCCGGCCGCAGTCAAAGCCGACGGCTTTTAACGAGCCCGTAACCCGCCCAGCGAAAGGCCCGACGACCCGGGGGACACGATCCGGCCACGGCGGTTGACCTCCACGCACGTGGAGAAGACCAGGATTTTGGCGCGAAGCGCCTCGGCCACGGCGGTTGACCTCCACGCACGTGGAGAAGACATGGGTCGTCTCCTATTCTACCGCGGGGCCGGGCGGCGCGAGCCGGCCGGCCTCTTTTTCCATCCTCGCGATCTTCCGGAGCGCGCGGCCGAGATCTCTCATCTCCGCCTTCGTCAGCCCTTCCCCCCGCTTGCCATCCGGGACGAAGAGCCAGTAGCGGCCGCTCGCGTCCTTTTCGACGGTGTAGATGCCGTGGCGGAGGAGGACCTTCCTGGGAGGAGGGAGGGGGAGGAGCTCTCCGTTCCCTTCGCTCACGGGGCCCTCCGCTTCGTTTTCCCGGTCCACTTCGCCAGTCTCATCCCGGTGTCGCCTTTCCTAGATCGGGCGCTTTCTTCTTCGCCCTCAACCCTTCTGGACTGGAAGGAACTTGCGCAGGCAAGCAGCGAAATCCGCCAGATCGGTGTTCATCCAGAAGCCCCAGGTGCTGGCGACTTCGGGAGTCCGAGATCTGGTGAGTGCCTTGTAAAGATCACCCTGTCCGAGACGAAAGAAATACCGCATGCCTTCCGGAACATGCGCCTTCAGCCTCTCCATAAAGGCGCCGAAGGATACCCCCGGAAGCAACCTCTGGAGGACGTCCAGGAAGAAGCCAAGAGCAGGCGCTTCGCCGAGCCGGCAGGCCATCGATTCCAGCTTGGCGAGATCAACCTCGGCCAGGTGCTTCGCAAACACGACCGGCCAGGTCTGTGCGACGGTCGGCGAACCCCTGGAAAGGCGAAGCGCATGGGCCAGGGTCTCTTCCAAGGAAAGGGCATATTCGAGTCTCCCCGATGGACAAAGGGGAGCCCCGAACCGTTTCAAGTTGACGAGTACCGTCTGGCCTTTCACGGCTTCACCAATCGGAGAACTCCACGTCCCAGTCGTAGAACGGGTGGCGCGCACGGCCGCGGAGGATTCACGTCCTGGCGTTCTCATGGCCCGCGTACGGTATTCGTCCCGTTCTTGTAACGGCCCGCGCGCTTTGCGCGTCCCTCCATCAGTCACGGCCCGCCCATCTACGACGTCCTCGCCCCACGTCGGCCCGCTGGTCTACTGCGTCCTGCTACTATATCGGCCCGCGGATGTCGCTTTCCCGACAAAAAGCGCGTCGTCAGGGCGTCCTCATCATCTCACGGCCCGCGGCCTGTCATCGTCCCTTGGGGGTATCGGCCCGCGCTACCTAAACGTCCACGGAGGTTGACGGCCCGCCGTCCTTTCTCGTCCGACTCCTTTATCGGCCGCGCTCCACCTACGTCCTTGTTTCGAGGCGGCCCGCATCCGCTACCTGGGCGGCAGCCGGTCGCGCCAGCGCTCGCAGAAGCCGTCCTGGTCCTCCTCGGCCGCGCGCCGCACGTCCTCGGCCCAGGAGATCGACGTCTTCCCCCCGGAAGGCGACCCCTGAGTGGCCTCTGCGCGCCTCGATCCCCTCCTCAGTCCGCACCACCCGACGACGCACCACGCCAGAACCACGGAGAGCCCCAGGATCAGATGCCAGGGATGACCCGCCAGACGATCGAGCATAGGTCCCTCCTAAACGATGACGCAATCCGATGTCGGTCACCGAGCCCCAAAACGGCCGCCGGTCCCCCTCCGGGAGATCCCGGAGGGGGAGGCAACGGAGATGGTTGGCCCGCCAATGGCGCCGGCGGCACCCTGCCGCGTTGCCACGGCAGGGACGGTCAGGTTTTTCTTCCCCCTCATAGCACGCTTCCTATTGCCTCAAGCCGTTCACGAAGATCAGGGTACGTCACATAGACGTCTGACATCGAAAGAGTTTCGTGGCGTCCCGCTAGACGGACGAATTCTGGATCCTTCGTCTTCATCGCAAGCTCGGTCAAGCGCGAATGCCGAAGGCAGTGCAAGCCGCGACCGTGGACTTTTAGGTCGGCAGACTTTGCAACGCGATCAAATAGCGAGCGTGCGGATGTTCGGGACATATGACCGCCGCTACATGTGATCGTCTTCAAGCTACAGGGCTTGGCCTTGCCTGGGAATATCCAGTCATTAGGATCCAACTCATTGAGCATAATCCACTGGCGAAGCAGGACGCCGACATCTCGGTTGAGTTGGTACCAAATCCCTTGCGGCGTTTTCTTTTTTGCCGGTGTGATATTCAGTTGATATGTCGTTGTGTCGAGATCATACGCTTTGAGATGAAGAGCTTCGCAGAGTCGGAGTGCTGCGTTATACGTAAGCGCCAACCAAATATGCGCTTTCTGTGAGTACAAGCGAGCGACACGTAATAGACGATCAACTTGGGTTTCATGCAAATGTCGGGTCTTTGCCTGTTGTGCCAGCGCCACGTCCGGATTGTATATCGGATATGCGGCCTGTCAAGCGAAAACTACGCGCGCACGGGGACGTGCCGTCGCCGGACGGCGCGGGGTTTGGGCCTGGGTTCCGGCTGATCGCCGGGCTCTATGCTTGTCTCGTAGACGGCATATCCCCATGCGCCGAGGAGTCCGAGGAGCGCAAGGAACTTGGCCTTTTCCTTGATCCAGTCGAGCGCGTCGTCGATGAATGTGCGGGGCCGTCCGCCTGGCTCTCCGGAGGGGAGCGGAAGCTGCCCCGGTGTCGGCGGTTTCGGAGCGGTGGGGCAGACGCGCGGGGTCGGCGTGGCCGGATAGCGTTCGAACTGTCTCCGCATGTTTTCGAGCTCGGCGCAACCGGCGGCGCGGACGGCGCGGAAGCGGGCGACGAGCGCATCGGCCGGACCGGTCCAGGGGAGGCCGATGCTCGGGGAGGCGGGAAAGACCTGTGCGGTCGTCGGAAGGACGTTTGCGACGTTCTCCAGGAAACGGGCGGCGCGATCGGAGCCGTCGATCAGTTCGACGATCCTGCCGGCCTGCCTGGGTTCTCGGGCGACCTCGGTGCGCATCGCGGCTTCCCACGAGAGGGCGCGGTTACCGAAGCGCCCAAGGAACTCCTGTTCGATGCGTGCCCGTTCCTGGAGGATGCGAGCCTCGCTCCAGCGGGTCGCAAATTCGTCCTCGAGGTCCTGGGTATCGGTCTGACCGAGGAAGGGCCTCGGCACGGCCCCAAGCGAGCGTCTCATCTCGCGGACGAGGCCGAAGGGCGCGCCGGCGAGCGATCGCACGGACTATCCAGCCAACGTGCCCGTCAAGGCGAGGGCGGCGAGGATGGCGGCACCGAATCCGCCGACAGCCGCCAGGCGCCCGGCCACCGGGGCGCCTTCTTCTTCGGGAGGCGGCCCTTCGGGTCCATAGGGAGCCTGGACGGGACGGATTCCCGGGGGCATCGTTTCCGGGGCCTGTCCGGGGAGGGGCTGGAAGGCGAGGTCGGGCGGGATCTCTGGAGCGAAGAAACCGGGGAATCCGCCGTCGACCGGTACCATGTCGATGGCGGGGACGCCGAAGCCTGCGCCCGTCGGGAGCGCGGCGCCTCCCGGGAGAGGCGGACCGAAGCCCGGGGGAAGCCCCGCGCCGGCTCCGTCCGGGGAAAAGAGGCCGGCTGCGGTGATCGACGATGCGGCGGCTCCGCCCTCGGCCTGCCATTCGCAATAGAGCGCTCCGTCGGGCGTCACCCGGCAACCGGCGGGAATCTGGCCTAGAAAATGGCGCATGGCTCGTCTCCTGACCGTCGTTTCAGTCTATCACCGCGAGGCGTTCGCTTCAAGGAGAAGGATGTTTCTTTTGGCCGATGAGGATCATCTCGAGGAGGATCTCCTGGATCTGATCGAGCTTTTGCCTCATGGGTTCGTCGACCGATTTCCGCGCGAGGGGAAGGAGGGCGAGGATTTCTCTCGCCAGGACGAAGGCTCCAGGGTCTTCACGTTCAAGGACGGCGCCGGCGGCTTTCGCGATATCGATCGCCACATGCTCGCGATCGAGCCGATCGCTTTCAGGGTCGAGAAGGATCTCGCGACCTGCCGTGGCAATCAGGTGGATTTTGGTCTCGAACCAGCTCATGCGTTCCTATCCGCGATCCCGGCCAGCCATTCGAGGCACCGCGTCCTGGGGAGACGAGGCGACGCCGACGTCGAAGATCTTGTGGACGCCATCCGGCCCGTAACCGATGTTTTTCGCATGGGTATCGACGAGGCAGATCCCATGCGAGCGAAGCTCCTCCAGTCCAAGGGCGATTTCCCGGAGGGATCCGAGCTCCTGGAAGAGCCGCTCTTCGAGGGCGAGGGAGGCATCGCAGATCGCCGCGCGGGCGGCCTCGTCGTCGAGCGCGTCCCAATCGAGACCGAAGATGCCGAACTCGCTTTTCGCCTCGAGGACGATCCCGTCGAGGAGGTTTCCCTGGCCATCGTTCGTCCCGATCTCTCCGAGCTTTTCGGAGAGGACGATCCCGACCTCCCGGAGCTTGTAGCCGCCCCGACGGACCATCGTGAATCCTTCGATGAAGGCGGCCTGGTAGAACCGGACGACGTGCCTCAGCTTTTTTCCGACGAGGGCATTGGCCGCAGCGATTTCGGTATGATCGGTCGTGAGTTTGAGCACGTGGTTCTTGTGGGTGGCGGCGACGCCGAAGGAGCCGTAGCCGAGGAGACTGACCGTGCGGATATCGAGGTTCCGTTCGAGGATGGCCGCGAGCGTCCGGGCGGCCTCCTCTTCGTCCTGGCGGCTCTCGAGCTCCCCGACTCTTTTCACGAAATAGAACGCGAACTCCGGGAGCGTGGCGCGGTCCGGAGGGTAGCGGACGGCGATCATGGGCTACGGGTTCGCCGGACGGGCCTCCTGGCTCTTCTTGAGATCCTTGTTCTCTCCTGCGAGACGGGCGACGATGTCCTCGAGGGCGTGGTTCTGGGCCTCGAGTTCGGCGATCCGATTCTCGAAGGAGAGGAGCCGGTCGATCCTCTCGATGAGCGCGAGGCGCGCGGCGTGGTCTGGCCCTGCGGCCTGGGGGCGCGGCGGATCGACCTGGGCCTCCGGATCCTCCGGCGGCTTCTTCGGCACGGGCCGGAGGACGACCAGGCCCGGCACGGTCGGATGCGGGGCGGGTTCGACGTCGATCTCTCTCGCGGCGCCCATGCGATGGCAGGCGTCGATGACGGTCTTCATGGGATCGACGGGTCTCACGCGGACGGTTGTGCCTTCGAGGCCTCCGCACGGTTTGGCGCGCGAGGCGGATTCCATGGGGATCCTCCTTAGTCCGGTTTCCGATGTCGCCTTGCCTATATCGGGCGCTTAGCGCCCGAAGACGCCGCCGGCCGCGAGGCCCACGAGGATGAGCGCCCCGAGACCCCCCGCAGTGGCGACCTTCGCCGCCACCGGCGTCGGGAGGGCCGCCGCCTCGTCAAGGAGCGCCTCCTCGCCGGGCGCGGGCATCGGGGCCGCCGGCCGCCTCGGACAGTAATATCCCGGGAAGTCCGGGCATCCGTAGGGCACGGCCCGCGGCGCGAGCCAAGCCTCGGAGATCCAGACGACCGATCCGCCGGCCGGCGGCGGGACGGATGGCGCGGGGAGGGCGGCGGGCGGTTGGAGGGCGCCGGCTGCGGCCTGGGCCCCTGGGAAACGCGGTGCCACCATCGTCTCGATAGGCCCCGCAGGCGGCGCCTCTTCCCCGGGCAGGGGCAGCTCGGGCGCCGGCGGCATCGGAAGGTCGATGCTGGTCGGAAAGGCGATCTGGCCCGGCGAGAGCGCGAAGGGATACCCGTAGATCGGCATGGCGAGGCCTCCTTAGGGACAGGCGCCCTTTTCCTTGAGGATGCCGCGGACAAAGCACATCCGGTGCGAGACGCACAGCGTGCGCATCGAGCGCTTGCGGAAGCGCGTTGGAGGGGCCTGCCGGAATCGGTAGAAGCCCTCGGTCTTCTCGGCCCGGCCGGCCCGGTAGCCCTTTTTTCTCACGTATGACCGGGCCTTCTGGGCGGAGCTGCCGGGGCCGGTCCTTGCGCGCCGGACCATGACCGACTGCGTGCACCATCTGGCCTTGGCCATGCGCTTCTCCTAGAACTCGAAGGGCTGCCAGGCCGACGGGAGCCCGCCGGACCGCCAGGCCATCGGCCTGAATTCGCGCGGCTGGGCCGCGACGAAGCGCGGCCTTGGCTCCCTCAGGCGCCCCTGGGGGAAATCGAACCCGTGCTCGCTCTGGGCGAGCGCGCGGTCGCGCCGGGCGAGGATGCCGGCGAGCCACCCGCAGGCGGCGGCCCCGAGGAGATAGAAGACAGGCATCGGGGAACTCCTTCAGGCGAGGAAGAGAAGGGCCAGGACGGCCGCGCCCCCGCCGGCGACGATCGCCGTCTTCACGGCCTTCCCGCGGCCGAGGGATTCGGCGCAGAGGACGGCCTTTTCAAGTACCTCGAGCTCGCCGTGCGAGACGGGAAAAAGATCGGCCGGCGCCGCCGTCTCGAGGAACGCGGCCGCGCGCGCCCGAAGCCGCACGACCTGGGGGAAGGGGCCCGCCTGGAGCTCGCGGAGGCATTCGTGCTCGACGAGCGCCCGCTCCTCGCGTTCGATCGGCCGGACCACGATATCGAGGGAGGCGAGGAGGTCCTTGACCTCCGGCACCGTGAGTCCAGCCTTGCCGGGCGGGATCCCGGTATCGCCCGCCGGCATGGCTTCCCGTTCCGCCTCGCCGATCGGGGCCGGAACGGTAGGCACCGGCCGCGGTCGACCGGGCTCCTGGCCCAGGCCGAATCTCCGGGCGCCGAGCGGGAGCGTGATCCTCATGGTCCTGGCATCTCCTGTTCCTCGATCCTCGGAATCGTGACGGGCGGCGGCTGGTTGAGCGCCCAGACGCCGGCGGCGAAGAGCCCGAAGGCGGTGATCTCGGAGATGACGGCCGGGAGCCAGTCCGAAAAGACGACCCAGATCATCCCTGAGGCGATGGTAGAGGCCCCGAACCCGATCCAGAGGCCCTTCATGGCCCGCTCTTTGGCTTCGGGCCGGGTGGCGAAGCTCATGAGCGTGAAGAGCGACGGATTGAGCGCGCTATGGACGCCGGCGATCGAAAGGGCCGAAAGGACCGAGATGGCCATCCGCTGGCCGGTCGTGATCGAACCGGAAAGCCCCATCCTCGGGCGGGATACGGCGCCGAGCGACCCGCCGCGCCTGGGGCGGGCGAGGACGGGAGCGGCGAGGGCCGTCACTTGGCCGCCCTCTTTTCGAGAGGATGGCGGGAAATGATGAATGCCCCGAGGGTGAAGACCGCCCCCGCGTACGCGATGACGAGTAAGACGAAGGCCACCGGTCCTCCCGGGGCCGGGAGGCTGCTTTGGAAAGGAGCGTCCCGACCGTCCATCTCCCGAGGAATCTTATCACGGCAGCCCGAGGAATGTCAACGGATGAGATCGGGAAGCGGGGATTGGAGGAGTTCCCGGTAGTCGAAGCGGCCATGCTTGCCAAGGACCTCCCGGAGGCCGATGGCGGGACCTGCAAAGCCGATCACCTCGCTCCGATAGCGGAGGATCGCGTATTTCGGCAGCGCCGTCTCCAGGCGGACGAAGGCCTCGCCCGCAGGCGTCAGCCTCCAGAATCCGCTCGTCTTCTTCCGGATCTCGAGATTGGCGCGTTCCTCGACGAGCCCGAAGACCGAGAGCGTCCCCGACTCGCCGCGGCCTCCCATGACGTCGAACTCGGAGACGTGGAAGAACCGTCCCGGATCCGCCAGGGCCAGTCGATGGAGCCGGACGACTTTCCAGCCCATCGACGAGGAGATCTTCCGGTGATAGGTGTTCGTGGGCCGGCCGCATTCGGAGCATCGCGCCGGAGGCGTCCTTTCGCGGGTCTCCCACCAGGGGCGATCCCGGAACGTCCGCACGGTCTGGGGTTTTGTCTCGAAGCCGATTTCGAGCTGCTCCGGCACAGGTCCTCCTATGCGAAGGCGAGGATCGCGGCCGCTCCGGCCGCGAAAACCGCCGCGCCGGCCATCCAGAGGTCGGATTCGCGGGTCCCAGGAGCGCCGCGGAAGGCCGCATCCGGAGAAAAGATCATCCCGTGGCCCTCGAAGTAGAGGAGCTCCCCTACTTCGAGGGTTTCAGATTCGGTCCCGACGACGCGCGCGACCAGAAGTTCCGGATCATCATCCTCCACGCGCACGAGGAACCCGATTCCCGTTTCCTGCCCGAGAAGCACGTGGTCGCCGCGGACGAGATCGCTCCACGTTGAGACGGGGATCTGCGAATAGCCGGAGGGCAATCCAAGGTTCCGGGCGATATCGCGGGGTCCGGCGGGGCCGAGACTCGGCCGGATCACGGTGATGCCGCTCACTGAGGTGATTTCGGACAGTCTAGCCTCGAGCTCGCTCCTCGTTCCGCCCGGAAGGAGGAAAGGAGAGCCGGCCTCGTCGATCACATGGACGTCGCCGGCCGGATCGACCGAGACCACCGTGAAGGTCTCTTCGGAGCCGTACTTGAACCATCCGCGCGCGCCGAATGGGAAAACGATGAAGATAAGGTCGTCCGGGAGGAGTTCGGAGGTCGACGAGATCTGGATCTCGACGCCGGAGGGCTGGCCAAGGAACGCGCCCGTCGCGACAGCCTGCGCCGACGCCATAAGTCTTGCGCGGCGGGAACCGTCGCCTTCAGGCGACGGAGGAAGCCGCGCCTCCTTTCTCAGTGTCACATCCTGACACACCGTCAGGTATACTCCTGCCATGAGGCGCTCGTTCAAATACAGGCTCTATCCTGCCAAGGCGCAGGCCCGCGCCCTTGAGACCCTCCTCGACGGTGCACACGACCTCTACAACGCCGCCCTTGAGCAGCGCCGAGACGCGTGGCGCGGACACGGAAGATCCGTGGGCTACCTCGACCAAGCCGCCGAACTCAAGGAGGCCCGCGACGCCGACGCGCGTCTCTGCCTCCTCAACTATTCCGCGTGCCAGGATGTCCTCCGCAGACTCCACAAGGCGTTCGACGCCTTTTTCAGGAGGGTCAAGAAAGGGGAGGCACCTGGATACCCTCGCTTTAGGGCCCGCGACCGCTACGACTCGATCACGTTCCCGTCCCACGGGGATGGCGTAAGGCTCGGCAAACGCCTCTACATCCAGAGCGTCGGCGATGTGAAGGTCAAGTTGCACCGTCCCGTGGAGGGCCGTCCGAAGACCGTCACGCTCAAGCGCGAGGCCGGGAAGTGGTACGCGATCTTCTCCTGCGATGACGTACCCGCCCGCAACTACCCGCTCGCCACTGGCGAAGTCGGCATTGACATGGGTCTCGAGTCGTTCGCGACCCTTTCTACCGGCGAGAAGGTCGAGAACGCGCGCTGGTACCGCAAGACCGAGAAGCGACTGGCCGAAGCTCAACGCAAGCTCACTTCCGAGCAGAAGAAAAGCAAACGCCGCCGCAAGGCGAAGGCCCGTCTTGCTCGCCTCCATGCGAAGGCGGCGAATCAGCGAAGCGACTTCCAGCACAAGCTGGCGAAGAGAATCGTATCCGAAAACAAGCTGATCGCCGTCGAGGATTTGAAGCCGTCGGAGATGGTCTCCGACGCACGGCGAGGCATGGCAAAGTCGATCCACGACGCGGCGTGGGCGGCGTTCCTTGCGATCCTCGGCGCGAAAGCGGAAGAAGCTGCGCGTCGATTCGTAAGGGTTCCGGCCGCAGGCACGTCGAGCACCTGTTTCAACTGCGGAGAGTACCGCAAGAAGGAGCTTTGCGAACGGACGCACTCCTGTCCTTGCGGGCTCATGCTCGACCGCGATCTTCATGCGTCGCTCAACATTCTAAGGCTCGGACGGAGCCTTCGGGATTCCGCGTAGCGGCACCGAGAAGCCGCCACCTTCAGGCGGCGGAGTCGTCACGCTCTCAGTATATCGGATATGCGCCTTGACGTCAAGAAACGATGGCACTACCTCTTTTTCGGCTTGGGCTTCAGGACCTCGCGATCCCTGAAATCGACCGGATCCTCGTCCAGCTTAGGACCGGCAGCCCATTTTTCGACCCAGAGGCGCGCCGTCTCGAGCCGCCCCGGCGGGTCGTTTTCCCTCCTCGGGACTTCGGGAGGCCAGGACTCGATGACCCGTGCCACGTATGAAAGGATCTCGTCGACCGAAAGGCCCACCGCGCACGGTCTGCAAAGGGGCGTCGCGGCCATCGTATCCGAAACGGGCACCGAAAAGGTCCTTTTGTCGAGAAGCGTCTCGTCGCAGGCCATACAGGCAAAGGGTGTCATGCGGAACCTCCTTTCTTCGGAATGGAAATCGCGAAAGTCCGGATGGCCCGGTCGGCCAACGTGGTCTTGATGAAGAGCGGGCGGTAGGCGGAGATGATATGGGAACGGTCCGCCTCCGCCTCCGCCTCGCGGGTCCAGAGGGAGAGATCATCGGAAGGAAGGGTGCGGAGTCTTTCTTCGGCCATCTCGCGTATCCGTTCGAAGTCCTGGCCGACTTTTTCGTCTTTTGGCTTTTCCGAGGGCCGCGGAAGATCCATTTGCGGTGCACGAAAGCACCTGGGATCTGAAAAAACCGCCACGAAGTACCGCATCGAAACGGGTCCCTTCTTGCCCTGCTTCCGTTCCCTCCCAATCCTTACGGTCATCACCGTAAGAAGTTCCTCGATTGAGCGCGTTTCGAGGATCGGGACCATCAAAACCGACGTTTTTTCGCGTTCCTCGTCCGATCGGAACGCCGGCCGGCCTGTAAGCCTCTCAAACTCCAGGGCCAACCGGTCCACCGCTTGCCCCCCGCGCCCCCCCCCGCCCCCCCCCGTTTCCCTCCCTCCCTTAAAGGGAGGAGGAGAGGAGACATCTTCCGTCTGCACCCGTCTGCACCCATCAGCACCCTTCAGCACCCACTGGGTGCTTGCACTTGTATACAAGCCCTCCCTCCTCCCTTCCCCGACTTGGAAGAGGCCTCTAAAGAACCGGAACTCTCGCCCCCCTACGAGCCCATCGCCCTCGCCTTCCGTATAGACGATACAGGAACAGAGGCCCTTTGGAGGCGGTGGCAAGCTCGATGTGACCCGGGGATGGGTGGATCTTCTGGGATTGTGGGGCTTATGCCTGTGGAAGACCATGTACCGCTCGCCCGTCGAATCTTCATAGAGGTGGATGAGGCCTTCCGCCATCACCTCGGCCAGTTCGTCGAGAGCCGACATCACCTGGTCCCCGGCGACCTCCCTGCGGTTCGGAAACGCCTTGACGATGAACTTTTCCGGCTCCGCCGTAAGACGGCCGTACCAGTCGGATATCGCAAGCCCGTTGGTCCAGCATCGGAAGGCGAAGTCGCTGATCCGGCCGAGCTTGAGCGAATCCGTTACAGAATCGTGCAGACACTTGTACATGACCTCTCTCCTCGAATATGGCTCGGATCGGGATTGGGAGGGATGCCGCGTGTCAGGCGGGAGGCGATCGGACGCTCACGATCTCTCCAGGGCCAGCCGAAAGAAAAACCCCGTCCCCGCGGCGGCGTCCGGCCGGTGGCGCCGAAAGCCCAGGCTGCGCGTCTGGGCCGCCGGACGCCGCCTCAGGGGACGGGGTGTCTTCCGTCCATGCGCAGCAACACTTCGGCGCCGTGGCGAAGTATAGCCCGGAAGCTACGTCCCGTCAAGAAAGATCATCCTTGCTCCGAAAGGCGTCTTTTCTGTATACTACGGGTGTCCCGGGTGCTCTTTGACAACGGGCGGGGAACAGATCGCGGTGCTCCCACGCGAGAGGCCTACAGTCTTCTCCAGATGCGCGGAGGTCAACCGCGCTCGGACTTGAGCGTCGCGATTTGTTTCCCTCTCTCCAGGGCTAGGCCGCCTTTGACAGGGCGAAACCCCTCGAAGCGGTGGCCTGGCTCCTCGCGGGCCGGACGCACCGGCCCGAGAGGAGCCAAATTCCCGGAGCCAGCCAACATGTCCTCCGGTGCTCCTTTCACGGAATCCATCGACGGCGATATCACCGGCCGTTACGGGTTCCGCGACGGCCACGTCGAATTGATCCTCCGTATCCCGAAGCCGTACTCACTCGTCCTCAAAGAATTCAAGCGCTCATTCACGGAAGACGAGTTCTTGAGGTTCAAGGCCTCCGTCGACCGCATCTCCAAATGGTCCGAACTGCCCGTCGAAGAACGGGAACGACTGGGCGCGCCTTGATCTTCGAAAACCGTTGACATTGGGCCGAGCAGGCGGTATCACTACTTCGTACTCTCCTCCCGGAGATGGAACGGCCTCGCTACCCTTTTGGGGAGCGAGATGCCTGATCGTCGTCGACTCACCCCTTCCGAGAAGCAGGAGCTGCTCCACTTTGCCGCTGACGGACAGTCCAACGAGGAGCTCTCCCAGCGATTCAACACCTCGAGATCCCAGGTCCATGGAATCATAGCCAACGCGCAAAGACACGGAAGGTTTCCCAGGAAAAACGCCGCCAAGGTCCCCACCGGGTTCGCGCCGATAGAGGCCATTGGACCCGCGGCCCCTTTGCCCCAGGAGCCCCCGCCCGTTCCCAGGGAGGATCCCGTGACGACCCAACAGCCGCGAGCGCCTCAGGCGCAGCCGGTGTCGACGGGAGCACCGGCATGGGATCCCTCCGCGTTCGGGTTCAACTTCGCCCAAGCCACCGGCCCGAGCGCCTCGCTCGGCTCCTACACGAGCCAGCCCGTCTTCCGCGTCGAGCGGACCGCGCCGCCCCACGGCCACCTTGGGACGCACGTGGGAGAGTTCGACCCGGAACGCCTTGCCGTGAACTACGGGAGCGGGACGTACCGGATCACGCTCAGGCTCCCCGGACACCCCCGCGAGTACGTCGGCGAGTACGTCGTTTCCGAAAACTACGGTGCGCCGAAGTTCCCGGCGAGGGAACGGGAGGAAGAGGACCGGGTCGATCGTAATCCCAGGATATCGCATCCTCGGCCGGATGGCTTCCGAGGATGGGGGCCCCCGGATCCCTACATGCGTGGCTACGAGGCGAGCCGGGGCCCGGTGGTGGTCGCCGAGTCCGCGGCCTCGGAGGCGATCCGGCAGATGGGCGAGCTCCAGAAGAGTTTTCTCACGCGCGAGGCCGACGAGCGAAAGACCGGCCCGAGCGCGTTCCTCCAGGACTTCGTGCGGGACCAGGACGCACGCTGGACCCACATGCGCGGGGAGGAACGAGCGAAGGAAGAGGAACGGCGCCAGCGCGAAGAGGACAATCGGAAGCTCGAGCGACAGGAACGCGACGACCAGTGGAAGCGCGAGCGCGCCGAGGCCGACGACCGCCATCACCGGGAAATGGACCGGCTCCGGGAGGAAGAGAAGCTGCGCGCGGAGCGCGAGGAGAAGAACCAGAAGTACATCCTCGACCTCGAGCAGAAGAAGATCGACCTGATCCAAAAGGACTTCGAGACCACGGGTAAGGCTCTCCGATCCGAGCTCGACGGGAAGCGCAAGGACGCCGACCGGGAAATCGACCGGGCCAGGGAGGACATGAAGGACCTCGAGAAAGCGGTCGATTCAAAGATGCTCGAGGGGAAGAAGGATATGGAAAGGGAGTTCTCGCTCCGGAAGGAGATGCTCCAGAACGAGCACGCGCTCATCAAGGAGAAGATGGCCCGGGAACAGCAGCTTCTCAGCGAGAAACTCGAACTCGAGCGGCAGATCGCCACGGCGAACACGACCGAATCGCTCGTCAAGGGAGCCAAGGAACTCGTCTCCGAGCTCCGGAGGGGCATCGATTCGATCCTCGACCACAAGAAGATGGAAATGGGCCTCGGGCCGGGGAACGTGACTTCGCTCCCGGACAGCCGCCGCCCCGCCCGAGATGAACCCGCGCCCGCGGCGCCGAACGCGGAGGAACCCCAGATGGCCGAGGATTTCATCGCGCAGTTCGTGAAGGACCCGAACGGACGCCAGATCATCACGGAATGGGGCCGGCAGGTGAAGGCCGGGGTGCCTCCGGGATCTTTCTTGGGCTTCTTTATGGACGGGTACCAGGATCCCGTCGACCACGCGTTCCGGAAGCAATGCCGGGTCTTCTCGGTCTACATCCGGACCAGGGACTGGAAAACGATGCGCGAGGCGCTTGAGCCCCACGTCGCCGCTGACGAGAAGGAGGCCTTCGCGAGCGACTGGGCCGAGGAGTTCTACGAGTCGTTCCGCGTCTGCTTCTTCGACGAGGTCGACGGCTACTGGAAGCAGGTCGCCGAGAGAAGCGCTTCGCGCGCCCAGGCGGCCGAGCCGGTCGCCGCTCCCAAGGAGGCCAAGAGCTAACCGTGCGGCAAAGCCATTACAAGATGAGTGCGCGGACCATCGATGCCCCGTCGCCGGCGCGCGGAGAGGCGAGATACACCGATCTTCCGGACACATGGGACGGCATCCGCTTCGAGATCGGCCGCATGTGCCGCCTCGTGAAGGATGGCCGGAAGGAGAAGCTGGTCGTCGACGCCGCCCGCGAGGCGGCGGCCCGCTACTCCGTCCTCGTCCAGGAATACGCCCGGGATCGCGGCGAAGAGATCGAGGTCCACCAGAACAAGGTCCTCCAGGCGGAGGCCTGCGACATCCTCTGCCGGCACCTCTTTTTCTACGTGAACGATCCGGCGAGCATCGAGGTCATCCAGACGCCGGAGCGAATGGTCCGGCACGCGCGCCTGCCGATCGACGCGCTCAGAGCGTTCATGGAACCCTTCTACGCGGCGCTCGAGGAACTCGAGCCGGAGTTCCACCGCGGGAGCTATTCGCCGCGAGCCATGTTCATAGGGGACTGCATCCCCGTGGATCAGACGCTCATCACGCGGCGAAAGTCGGACAAGCGCTATGAGGTCGTCCAGGCCGGCGATCTCGAGCACAGTTTCTGGGACCGGGAGGTCGTTTCCTATAATGAGTCGGAGGGCCGTTGCGAGTTCAAGCCGATCACGCGATTCATCGACAAGGGCAACCTCCCGGTCTACAGGGTGTCCTTGACGAACGGGACATCGTTCCGGTGCACCGAAAACCATCGACTTTACGTCTTCCGGTTGAACACGAAACAAGGCGGCCATGACCTTGTGACCATGACGCTTGGCGAGCTTCTTGCCGAGAAGAAAACGTCCAGGAGTTGTCACTATACGGTCGCTTGCGCAGCGCGGATTCCGGAAGCGGGGCGCGACCTTGAGCTTGCATCCGCTCAACTCCACGTGGAGGGACTCTACGTGGCCGAGGGATGGTCAGAACCGATGGGCACCGGAAAACGGAAAGCCGCCTCCTATCGGGCAAAGATCGGCATGAACGACGCTCATGCGATCAACGCCCTCAAGACCAACTTGGCGGTGATCGATCAGCCGTATGGAGAACACGTGCGAAAGGACGGCTTGGTCACCTTGCGTCTCAATACATCGCCTTTTGCGATGCGCCTAGCCACCCAGTTCGGACACAACGCTGGAGAAAGTCTCTACGAGTACAAGAACGAGCGGGACCGGAAGCGTCCTGATCTTATCTCGAGTCGTCTTCGGTCGGTCGTTCTCGAGCCGGAGACGCGGTGTTGCGATCTCACCGTCGCCGACAACGGCAACTTCATCCTCGAAAACGGATCGTTGGTGCACAACTGCGACGAGCCTCACACCCTCTATCTGTCGATGTGCGCAGCGCTCGCGATCGGCTACGGTTCGAAGGACGACAAGCTCTGCTTCGCCTTCGGCGGCGACGGAGGGGCGATCCACCACGTATGGGCCAGGGTCTACATCGCGGGCGAGCCCTGGAACAGCGACTTCACGGAGCCGTGGCTCCGGTTTGCCGACCAGATGGAGTTCGACGACTACGACGAGCTCGAGGTGCCCCTGTGACGGCCCACATGCTGGGAGCGACCGAGCTCCTTGAGCTTGGCCGTCCGGGCCCAGCCGCGAGACACGCGCCGTTTCTCGCCCAACGGCGCCCGGCATTGGGAGACGCCCTCTCATCGGCGGCGCAGTTCCTCTCCGATGCTCTGGGTACGGTGATCGGCGTCATCGCCGACATCGTTGCCGTGCCGACCGACATCCTGGTATCCGGAGTCGGGGTCGTCTTCGACAACGTCTCGGCGCTCCTGCGGGAGATACCGCTCCTCGGGGAGCTCGCCGCGCAGGCGGTCCTAGCCGCCGGCGCGATCCTCAAGTTCGCCATCGAGATCCCGCACATGGCCCTCGAGAAGATTTCGAACCTCTTCGAAGGCCTTTCCGACGCGCTCGAGCAGAACTTCGGGGAGGAAGACCGGAAGAACACGGTCTCCCAGGCCAGGCAGAGGATCCTCGAGAACGCGCCTCCGCAGGCGAGGGACCAGGTGGACAGGATGCTGCCGAGGAATCGAGAGGACGTCCGGTCCGGCGCGGGAGACGCCGGGAACGGGCTTTCGACCGCGCTCCAGATCGGCCTGCCGGTCGCTTTCGGAGCGGGGGCTCTCGCGCTCATTTTGGCGACGTAAACGAAGGTCAGGCGGCCGGGCCCGTCGCTCGGCCGGCGGCTCTATTGACAGGAGGCAACGGAGATGGGCAAGGTCAAGGGCAAGGCCTCCCGGGGTCCGGACGGGAACGTCACGATCGACCTCGGGGAGGCGCTGGAGCGCCGGCTCCGCGAGGGCGGAATGGCCGGCGCGCACGGTCGCGGCCTCGGCGCGCGTCCCCACGGGATGGGCGCCCACGGCTGGGGTTTCTCGGCGCCCTCGCTCGGAGCGAAGCTCGGGATCCCCACGCACGTGAACACGGGCCGCATGGTCGGCGGCGGCCTCTTGGGGGCCGTGGGCAACCGGCTCCTCAGGAGGGTGACGCCGTCGATCCTGGGCACCGATTCGGAGCTGGCCGTCGACGGCGTGAACGCCCTCGTCGGCGTCGTGCCGTTCTTCTTCGCCAAGAACGACATGACCGTGGGCATCGCGCTGCCGGGCGTCCTCCAGCTCGCGTTCGACCTCGCCGACGCCGGCCTCGACGCGCTCGGGATGACGAAGCCGGCGCTCCAGGGCGACCGGCGGTACCTGCCGCGCCAGGCTCCCTCCCCGGCCGCAGCCGTGAGGGAGAGGCTCCAGAACCTGCGCGGGGCGCTGGCGCCGCGGGCGGCCCAGCCGGGGGCGTGGCAGCCCAGACCCGTCCGGGTCCTTCAGCCGACGATGTAGCCGCCGGCCGCCGGGCCGGGGAGCCGCGGGCCCTTACCGGGAGGAGAGGCCGAGAGGCCGATCCAGGGTCCACGGCCTCCCCGCCCGGCGGCGGCGATCAGGCGTGTGGCCTGGAAACAGGCCGGGACAAGGGAAAACGGTCAGGAAGGAGATGAACGCGATGTACAGGAACCCGCCCATGTACGCAGCCGTGGTGGACGCCATGGCCTGCCAAGCGGTGCCCGTCAAGCTGATCTGTTCGGCGGACGCCCTCTACGTGAACACGGTCGACGGGATCGCCACCACGAACGCGACGGTCACCGCGACCGTCATCAACAACGCGATCCCGGGGAACGCGCCCGGGCCGTGCAACGCCATGCTCGCCGCGGGGCCGCACTTCGAGACGGACGACATGCCGATCGCGGACTACATCCTTTACATCCGCGGCCTCGTCCGGCTCAACCTCGACAACGACGACGAGCCCCTGATCGACGACGACTCGGTCAAGAAGTACACGGGCTGCGGCGTCTGCGCCGTCACGGGACAGCCGACCTCGGCCGCCCGCGTCATCCCCGGCGTGCCCGTCAGCATGCTCCAGCAGGAGTGCCCGCTGGTCTTCACGACCCGGGACACGCTGGCGACCCTGACGGCCGCGTTCCCGACGGGCTTCGCGGAGACCTTCACGCTCGTCACGATCTGGAGGCAGTGGGAGTACAGCACGCAGGACCGGAAGCGCTGCTGGCTGACCCCCGGGGTCTACGAGCCCCAGACGCAGCAGATCGTCCCGATCAACGCCTGCGCGGAGGCCCAGCTCGCCCCGCCGGTCGTGGTGGGCGCGGCCGGCATCCCGGGCCCGAGACCGGGCTACGGGGTCCAGTACGGCCTCGAACAGGGGCCCTTCGGCACCTAGCCTACACGGTATCGCTGGGCATACGAACGGCCGCGCGGATGGGGGCCCCGAAAGGGGTCCCCTCCGCCGGTCCGCTCCGATGTCGGAGGCCGCCAGGTGAAGATCGCCGAGATCCCGAACGCGTCCGAAACCAGAGACTGGCTGTCGCTCCAGGACTGGCTTCTCTACTGCCGGCACGGCCGCCTCCCCCCTTCCGTGCAGCGGATCGTCGACGAGGGAGGGTTCGCGGCCGATGTCGTCAGGCTGCTTCACCTGATCGGCGCGCTCAGGCCGATCGGGACCATATGGCCCGCCGGGCCGGTCACCTACTTCGAGTTCGAAACGGACGTCGATCCGGCGTCGTCCGCCGGAGATCCGGCCGAGAAGAAGGTTCTCGAGATCTGCGCGCCGCTCGACTCGGCCATTTGGATCCAGACGTTGCGCGTGACGGCCGCCAACGTGACGGCGGAGGATTCTGGAGAGGTGTCGTTCAAGAACAACAAATTCGTGGATTTCCCGGAAATGTGTCTTCCGACGCATCCCCAGGAGACCCGCGGCGCGTTCATCAACACCGAGAACTTCGGCCTCTGCCCCGAAGGCGGATTCCGCGTCGTGGCACTGAACTATGACACCGCATCGATCGCGAGGTTCCACGTGGTTTTCCGGGCTTGGCGGATGGACTAGACGGAGACGGAGATGATGGTCCTCACGGGCTTTGGACGGCCGCCTCTCGTTCCCGGTCCCATCTCTCTTCCGCTGGGATTCCGGTCCGAGCGTTACGATCTGGGCCAGGGACGGCTTTCGCAGGCGCCCATCTCCGAGGCGGCCAGGCGCGCCATCGAGCGCAGGATCTCGTCGATCCTCTCCGCCGTCCAGAGCGAGTACCAGTCGATCGTGAACGAGCTGGAACTCGCCATGGGGGGGGAGGAGTATCGCCAAGTTCCGATCGTCGGACTCCTGATGTCGCGCGAAGAGGTGCTTGGCCAGGTCTCGTCCGATGCGACGGCCTTCGGACGCCTGGTCGACGAAGTCCAGACGGCAGCCGGCCCTTATCTCTCTTCCGGACAGGCAAAGGAGCTCGACGAGATAGGCGCCGGCCTCGACGAGATCCGCGCGATCGCCAATCGTGAGGGAGGGCGTTTCCCAGGCCCCGCGGTCGCCGCGCCAGCGGCGGAGCACCAGGAACTCCATCTCTCCGCGATCCGAACGATGAAGGAGACGCTCCAGCGGGCGATCGTCGAGGCCGAGGCCGGTGCCGTCCCCGTAACGGAACCGTCGGGCTTTCCCTGGCTTACCGTCGGAGTCGGAGGTGCAGTCCTCGTCGCGGTGGCGGCGCTCCTGGCGACCCGGGGATGATTTGACCGATGGATCTATGGAATTGGGTCGCGAGCATGGCCGACGGTCCGGTCGACTGGAAAGGGATCGCGTATGTGCTCGCGGGAGTGGTGACGGCCGTCGTCAGTTCGGCCGCTCTCGTGGCCAAGAAGCTCTATGGCGACCTCAAGGCGTGCAGAAGCGAGTTGCATGAGGTCCTCACGGAACAGGAGAGGTATCTCAGGAACCTTCTTGAGAATCTGAGATGACGCTGAAGAAGGCGATCGACGAGACCAAGGGGAAGATCCGAAAGCACCGGATCGACCTCCTGGTCAAGGCGCAGGAAGCCGCTCCGGACAAGAAAGAGCGCCTGAAGGAGGCGGTCGCCGAGCGTCTCGGCACTCGAAAGGTTTGCGACATCCCGGCGGATCAACGAGCGCCCGGCCCGCCCGGACCGTTGGAGTCCGGTGACAAAGCGTCCTCGAGGACGCACGGGCCGGGCGCCGAAGAAGCTCGGGCAAGCGATGGCCAGGAGGAGACGGCATGAAGCTCGGAACGAGGATCCCTTGGGCAATGGCGGTCGCCTTTGTCTTCATCATGACGGCGACAGCGCTGGCGGCTGACGGAACGGCAGGCACGGCGACCGGGGGGAACTGGTGGCAGGGTCTTCTCCAGGGCGTCTGGGGAGGCATCCTCGCCTCCTTCGCCGGCTATGCGAAGAACCGGGATACCCGCAGCGGAAGCCATCAGGAATTCGGGATCCAGTATCTCGTCCAGACCTGCATCTTCGGGGCGATCCTCGGGCTCATCGCCGGAATCTTCAAGGTCAATCCGTCCGATTTCGCAACATCCGCCGTCGCGAGCCCCGTCTTCGCGGGACTCACCATGGTCTTCGAGATGGTCATGAAGGCGATCTGGAGGAACGCCATCGTGAAAACGCGTGAGTTGATCGAGGATTTCAAGGCGGGATCGGGAAACCCTACGCCTCCGGCGCCGCCGACGCCATAGCGGCGTTTTTCGGCGGCAGGGCCTCGGCGCGAGACGTCGGGACCCTGACGTTCTTTTTCAAGGACTGGGTGAGCGCGCTTTTCCCGGGAGAGATCCTCCCGGGGACGGACGACCATGTGTTCCGCGAGGCGCTCGTCGTGGCGTGGAATCGCCTGCTTCTGCGCCTTTCCGACGCGCGTATCACGGAGAAGGAGCTCGAGGAGATCGGGCTCATTCTGAGGCGCCTTTGGATCGTAGGGCAGGCATGGAAGGCCAAGCGGAAAAAGGAGACGTTGGCCCAATGGCTCGAACGGCTCGTCGATGCACTAAAGGCATCAGGCGCGCGCTTTTCGTGATCGGGATCGCCCCGATCCTCTCAGGTTGCGCGTTCTTCCGCGCCCTCGACTTCGGGGGCGATCCGGGGGCGCCGTTCGAGTTCAGATGGGGCTGGGACCGGGGCATCGAACAAGGCTCCGGCAAGCCTGGCACGGTCGACGAGCGAGGCGTCTACAGGCCGGAAGATCCCGCCGCCGAGGCGCTTTTCTCCTTTCCTTCGATTCACGGGGGAATAGCGGCCGAGGTCAAGCCAGAACCCAGGATGACGCCGACGGTGGGGGTCGAAATCCTCAGATTCAAGGTTCCCTGGGCCAGGTGGTGGATCCTCCAAGCCGGCGCGGGATCGCAGCTCGCAGAGGTCTATCTCGGGAAGCGGATCGTCGCCCTCATCGATGTCACGGTAGGCCCGTGGATCGGATGGGATTTTGAGGAACGGGAACGCGCCTGGGGCCTGGCGGCGACCATGGTGAGATTCTGATGAACGGGACGCAACCGATCCGGGAATGGTATCGGGCCACGACCCGCGTTTCGAGGAAGTGCGTGGCCGTTTCGGCCCTCGTCGTTGGACCGGCCGGCATTCTCCTCTACGCGGGGCTCCCGCAAACGGTCCATGCCGCCCTTCAGGTCTTTAACGGGGCCTACACGATCCCGGCGGCCGCCGCGATCTGGATCTACGCGTTCGTCTATCTCTTCCTGGTGCCTTCTCGTGAATCCGGCTTCCGGTCCGTCGAGAGCATCGAACGGAGCGAGTCGCTCATCGAGAAGCTCATCGACGAGAAGCTTCCCGCCTATTGGGGAAAGGACGTGAAGCCGGTTCTTGATATCTGGGCGAAACTCGGCGAGCGCCTGGAAAAACGGCTTGATGCCGAGAGCCTCGAGCGCATCCTCAAGGGGCTCGAGGGCATGAGCGAAGTCGCCGGGCCGCCGCATGTGGCCGTCCTTCCGGATAGCCGACGCGGGCTCGGCGGGTTCAACCACCGAAACGTCGAACTCCGCAAGGAGGAAACGGCATGATGCGGCTTCTGTCGCGGCCGGGTTTGGGAAACGGGCCCTTTGCGACACCCCGGCTCGGCAACCCCTTCAGGGCCTATCTCGGGCAATTCGAGGACATTGACGTCGAAAGCCTCTCGTCCGGGATCATCGATCTCCTGGGCAGGCTGCCCGAGGGATTGCTCGGGCAGTACCAGGCCAGGTACGACGAGTGCCAGCGAGAGCTGGGCGAAGGCGGCGTGATCGGACTCTACCAGGGCGGACGCTGCCTGAAGAAGCTGTACGAAGACGTTCGAGAAGCTGTCGATAGAGAGGAGAGGCCGCCAACTCCGCCCGGCACGCGGCCTCCGCAGGAAGGCGGATTCCCGTGGCTCATGGTCGGAGCCGTGGCCGCGATCGGGGTCGGAACCGCGATATACTTCATTGCCCGGAAATAGCATCGCAGGAGGATGGCATGTTCCATGGAGCTCGGCTTTCGGGACCTGGGTTCGGAAACCTTTTCCGTCCCGCGAGTCCCGTTCTAGGATCACGGATCCGCAACTACACGCTGGGCGCGAGCGACTTCGAATGGTACCAGAAAGCCAAGACCGCGATCGCCGCCTACGACGATCTCGTCCGGCGGACGAACGCGCTCGCCAGCGTCTCGGCCCGGAGGGCCGTCTTCGACTGGATCGGCTCGCCGAGCAATCCCACGAGTCCGGCCTACCGGTACCGGTCCGTCGTCTCCGACATCCAGACGGACGTCGAAGCCTATACGCCGCCGAACTACGGGGCCTATGCGGTCGAGCGCCGACAGGACCGGGTGACGGACCTCGAGAGGATCGTCGAAGAGTTCAAGAATAAGGTCCGTGCGTCCGAGCGCGAAGTGGGACAGCTTCCGCCGCCCGAGATCCGCACGGTTCCCGGCGCTCCCGGTCCTGATCTCACGCTGCCCATCGTGGGCGCCGGCGTGGCCGTAGCGGTCGCGATCGTTCTCACGCAAATACTCTAGGCCGTCACCTGGACGGTTCACGATCGGACTCTTTGGAGGTCGCATCATGAAGCGCAAACCGCCCTGCAGGTTCTCGAAGCACAAGATGAAGGGGTTCAAGTGCAGGAAGGTCGGCCGGGGCAAGAAGTCCCGCTGGCTCTGCTGCAAGAAGAAGAGGAAGAAGGGCCGCCGCTAAGCCAGGCCCGTATCGCCCCGCCACGCTTTAGGCCCATGAGATTCTCCGCCCTTGGACAGGCGGCACCTGGCACGGCTTTCCCGCCGACTGGCGTGGACGTCCTCGTTCTCAGGGCCGACGATGTCGCACCCTATCCCGGGATCCGGGTACGGGCGGAAGTGGTGGCCTTTGATCCCATACGCGGGTGGCTGGCGCCCGTGCCGGTAACGGCCGGAGAGGCGGGGATCGATGGCCGCTGGAGAACCCAGATCGGTCCGCTTCCTCCCGCATCGAGGATCCGTATCTCGGCCGAGATCGCCGGAAGCCCGTCGAAGGAAGTGCTCCCCGGAGGGCCGCGCACCGTCACCCTCATCGTCTGTCCACCCGGCGTGGCCTCCATCGTCTGCGAGGTCGCCGAAAGGCGCGCCTATTTCTCGGATGTGCTCGCGCAAACCCAGGCCGCATGGGGAGGACCCTCGAGCTTCGCCTTCGACCAGGCTCATGCGGCCACGGAGAACTTCTCGCCGCGGGATCCGCGCCTCGCCCGCCGCTGGGCGGGCGAGCTTTCCTGGGCGATCGCAGATCCGGAGATCCTGCCGCGCGACTGGCCTGCGCTCGTCCCTAACTATGAGCAGGCACTGGCCATCTTCGATGAGATCCCCTTCCCGGCGATCAGCGATACGGAATGGTTCCGGAGATGCGCCTTCGGCACTCCCGTCTGGAGAGGGAAGGACGGAGCCCCGCTTTCCCTGGCGAACTTCAGGATCTATGCGCCGAGGCTGAGCGACTTTTTCCCAAGGAGCGACCGCGCGATCCGGACGGAACTGGCCGCGAGATATCTGCTCAATATCGCCACGATCGTCGATTGCATCGACCATAAACTCGGAAAGCGCCTCCGCGAAGTCACCAGGATGGCGAGAACGATGTCGACGATCGGGCTTTCGGTCGCCTTCATGCTCGGCCCGATCGCCGGGGCGACGGGGATCGGAAACTCGATCGTTGAGCTCGCCACCTACGCCTACCGAAATCTTGGAGTCCAGTCCCCCGAAGTCCAGGCAGGCGGGAACGCGCTGGCTGACGGCGTCCTCAGTGGAAGTCAGCCGGGCATCGATCTTGCCATCTCTGCCGGTTTGTCGGCCATCGTCGCGCGTCTTGCAAGAGATGCGGATCCAAGAGTCGCCGGTGCCGCCCAACAAGCCATTCCGACCGCCGTGAAGGCGATCGCCGGCGACGCGGGATCGGGTGTCCTGGCCTCCGGGGCGGCCGATTACGCCACTCTTGCGACTGCCGGGAGTGCCGCCCTCGTCTTCGCGATCCGGCTCCTCGTAGGCTCGATCCATGCGGTCGGCGCGCGTTCCGTGGAAGAATTCAAGGATATCGCGCTCGGGATGAAGGATCTCCCGAATGACGTCGTGGCCTTCGCGCTCTGGTGCACGGATCAACTCCTCCTCGACGCGCTCTACAGGGCCGCCGAGGAGCAAGTCGCCCAGGGACCCGCCGTGACCGGGAACATCCTGTCCATCGATCCCTCTACGGGAGCGGTCCTCCGAAATGGGCAACCTACTGATCTCGAAGTCGATCCAAGGACGGGATTCGTCTTTGATCCGCGAACGCAGGCAATCCTCGATCCAAGGACGGGAGGGCCTACCGGCGCCATACGGGATCCGGCGACGGGTCGCGCGCTCTGGCCTGATGGAACGCCGGTAGAAGCGACCGATAGCGGAAACTGGTCCGTGCTTGAGGAACGGGCAAGCGAGAGACTTTCGTCGATCGGAGCTCCGGCCGGCACCGCGCTTCTTGCGGCGCTCGTGGCGGCTGGTATAATCGTCTCGTAGGACAGGAGACCGCAATGGAGAAGGACGTTTTTGCAGCGCCAAAGTTCGCGCCGAAGGGAACAAAAACCATCCCCGTCCAGGTCGATCCGCGGAGCGCGCAGCTCGGGATGGCCATCCAGCTCGGCGATGGGGGCGGCGCGGGTCCATCGAAACTCGGGAAGCTCGTGCGCGGCCAGTTGCCGAGACCCATGGCGCCTCCTCCGGCAGCCGCACCAGCGCCCGCGCCGGCGCAAGCCCAAAGACCCGCCCTTTCCGCCGCGCACAAGTGCATGATCGACGTGAAGGGCGTCACGGAGGACGGGCAGGAGATCATCGATTCGGTCGAACTCACGTTTCCGCCCGGAACGCGCGTCACGGACGTCCTGCAGACACAGTGGTAAGGCCGTCATGGATGCGAGGGTCGCCGGCAGATTCCTGGCCGAGCGCGCGGGCTATCTCGGAGAGGCCGGCTGGGCCCTTGCCGATCTTGGGGAAAGCGAACCTGTTACGGCGGCCCAACTCGGTCTTGAGGTGGCGTCGCTCGAAGCGAGACTTCTATTGGAGGCGGGTTCCCTGGATCGGATCTCGCGCCTTGGGATTGCCGCGTCGCAGGTTGACTTGGGACGCATGGAAAGACTCGAAACGCTCGTGCGGATGGCGGAGGGCCGCGTGACCGAACGCCTGGCGGCTCTCGAGGCTTCGGAAGGATCCCGTCCGTGGCAGTCGCTCGCCGGCGCGGTATCCTTGGCAGGCGGCATCGTTTCGATCGCGCGCCAGCTCTTCTAGGCGAGGAGGCATAATGGCGGCCCTGGGTTGAGGAAAGGCGATGCCACTGGGTCCGCGCCCGGAGGGCGCGAAGAACGAAGAGCCTGAATTGGGCTGAGGAGGCGCCAGCATGCCTCGCGTCGCGAGGGCATGGCCGTCCGAACCAAGGAAGGATGAGGAAATCAGGCTGGGCAAGCCGAGGGCGGTCCGGCGGCAGCCGGGCCGCGCGCCGGATCAAGGCCCGGTCCTCAAACTCTCCGGCCAGATCCGCAACCAGCGCGAGTCGGGCCTCCGTGGCGGTACGGCATTCGATAGGTCGAGCACAGCGTGGATCCAGCTCCGCCAGGGTCTGGCCGGCGCCTTCCAGATCGGTCAGGATGAAACAGGACCGGCTATGGAGCCCGAAGAGTCTTCCCCTCCTCCTCCGGGAGGGACCCAAGCGGGCCCGGCGCCGGAACCCGGCGTCAACCTGACCATCGTAGAAATCGAAGCGATGATCGACGGGCTCGACGGCTGGATCGGAACGATCGCGCAAGCCACATCGGAGGATCTTGCCCGTTGCAACTTCGTCGATCATCTGGTGCTTGCGGACGCGCGCGCCTTCCGGGCGAAACTCGTCCAGGAAGTATCCCGCGGGGCGCAAAGCGTCACGGCAACCATGCGCGAAATCCACGCCGCAGAGCTCGTAGAGAGGTGCGCGCAGGCGCTATCTTCGATCCGCCTGAGAACGTTCGCAGTCGTCGGCGTCGTAGTCGCCGCCTTCGGTGTCGTGCTTTGGGGCCTATCGTAGGAGGCGGCATGCCGAGACGATGGACGGGGCTCTCGAGGCTGTCCGGGCAGAGGATCGTGCTCGGTCAGGAACAAGTCATCCGATTGCCGTTCCTCCCGGAGCCTGCTCCGATCGGTCTTCCTGCCGAGACCGTGCTCGCCCAACGCGAACGCGCCCATGCGAAACTCGTCGGCACAAGAAGGAGAGCCGAAGGCATCGCAAGACAGGCCGAGACGCTCGTCCTGCTCCTGGGGCCGGAAAAAACAGCCGCGGTTTTCGATGAGGCGGCCCTTTCGATCGAGCGGGCCGAGGAAACCTACGTAGCGGCTGAGGCGATGCTCTCAAGCATGAGGATCGCCGGGGAGACGGGCCGAATGCTCGAAGGAGGTAGAACCAGATGAAAATCAAGGTCGAAGCCTGAGCCCTGGAGGGCATGAAGCGGCCGGACGGGCCGTTGCGGATCGCAAGAACAGAGCTCCTGGCGGACCGCGTCATCGTCGCGGATCTCGCGGGCCGTTCCCATGCCTCGGTCGCGGCCGTAAGACGGGGGGGACGGTTCTATTTCGTGGCCCCTGGAGGACTTGCCGGATCTGGAAACGATCCACGCCTGGTGATACGGGAAACGCCAGCCTGTTCTCTGACGGACTGCATGAACTCATCGGTGAACGACCTCGGCGCGCGGCGTCCGAAAAATCGCAAATCGGCAAGGAGGAAAACATGATGAACATGGTCACCCGGATGGGCATGCCCATCATCGAGAGAAGGGCTGCCCTCAATCTCGGCTATCGGAGGCCGATCCTCGGCCAGTCGAGCGTCCTCGACAATCGCGTCGTGGGCTTTCTCACCAACGGCTTGGCGACCGCGCTCGGCGTCACGGCAGGGATCTCCCTGCGCGGAGGCTGGCGGACGGTCGGCTGGATCGTCGCTTTCGCGGCCGGGATCCGCGCCTGGAACGATTTTTCCGCGCTCACGAGATCGTAGAAGTGAGGCAACTCGCGCGCCTGAGCGATCTTTCTCCGGGTCACTGCTACCGAAAACCCGGACGCGGTTCCGTTCTCAGGAAGAAACTGAGCGACGGACGGATCGCTGAAGTCGGCACGGACCGCAGGGTAAAGTTCCGGAAGGAACGAGGAGATCCTCTCGTCGAACAGATCTCGTGCCCGTTGAAATACCTTGGAATCGGTCAAAGGCGCCATCCGGAGGCGGTGATCGAGGTTGGCTCGCGGATCCAAAAGACGAGGAGTTAGCCATGGCCGACGTGCTTCTCGAGCTCGGAGGCCGGAGATGCGGACCAGGACGATTCTGGCGCAAGCGCCATATGCGTTTTGGAAGACCGGTCAAGGGCACCTGCGTTCTCAAGCGGAAGAAGAGACGACGCTAGATGAAAGGCGCGCTCCTTGGCCAGGGACCTGTCCTCGCGCCGGCCCCGCCGACTGGACAGACGGTACAGATTTCTCCTGAGGAAGGAGAGCTCGTCCTCCGCGCCGTCGAAGACGTGATCGGCTTCGCCAATGACAATCCCATCGAGTTTCATGCCTATTGTCCTCCAGAGCAATGGCAGCCCATCCTGACGCGCGTGAGCGCCATGACGGCCGTGATCGAGCGCCATCGGGGCGGAGGCCCGATTTCGATTCCAAGGGACGGCCTCCTGGCCCTTTTTGACCTCCAGGAATGTCTCATCGGGGCCCGAGACGAAAAGCTGTCGGCCGTAAAGACGACGCTCGTGGTTTCGGCCGGCGCGGCGATCGCTGGAACTGTCCTTGCGATCCCGTGGCTTTCCATCCCGGCCTACATCGTCAGCCTGGGGATCATCTTCGGGAAGCCGCTTCTCATGCGCCTCCGCGGAGAGACGCCCGAACCGTTCAAGATCGGTGGGTGCGCGCCGCGGCTGGGCGACCATACGGCGAAGGGACGGATCGTGGAGAGGGTGGCCGTGCCGGCGCTCCAGGCAGCCGGGCGCTATTGGTGGGGTTCGGTCTCCCGCCCAGGAACCGGTTCTCCCGAAAGGGTCTGTATCGGGAAGGATACCTTCCGGGTCGAGGTTGAGGGGAGACGCGGGATAGTTCTCGATCTCGCGCCTGGCTGGAAGATCCTGCCGTTCCCGGAGTGCGCCAGGCCGGTGAAGACCATCTCCGTCTGGCAGCCCTGCGGCACGCCTCCGCCGGCGGGAACTCCCGTCTCGAGCGGATATGCCGAATCGTTCTGGGTCGACTATTGGGGGCCGTTCACCGAAGGCGTCTGCAGGACTGCGGGTCCCTTCGGCTGAACCGGCGACGCAGTCTACCACGCGCTCGAGGATTCCGCGACGCGAGCGCCTGGAGACGACGGCGGTTATGCCGTCTATGATGGAAAAGGGGCCGTACGGGAGGGCTCCGAGTGACGACGCCTTCCAGATTCAGCCAGACGCTCGGTCGGATCGGCCTGCCGCTTTCCGAGAGGATGACCAGCCTTGCCGATGGAAAGCTGTGGAATTGGCCGGCCGTTGGATCCGATGCAGGCCTCTGGGCCGCAAGCGCTTTTACCCTTGGATCCGGCCCAAGGATCTCCGGCCCTGTCGAAGACCATTCGATCATCCTGAGAAGACTTGAAAACGAGCATCTTGCGCCGCGCTGGATGGCTCTGAAAAGGGCCGCCGGCAACCCGCCTTCCGACCAGGGCGTAGGCGACTTCTTCGTCGGCGTGACGCCGGGAGACGTCGGATTCGAGACCCAGGACGAGACGCTGGCTCTTCGATGGAGGGCGGATGCAGGCGCGTGGCTCGCCAACGCACAGAAGCTCCTCGCCAGCGGGGAACTCGAAGAGAGCGAGGCGGGACGCCTTTCCGACGTATTCCTGGATGTCCAGAGACGCTGGCAGATCCTCACCGAAGCTGGCATTGGACTGGGCAATCCGACCCTGGAGTTTTTCAAGGCGCTGCCCGGGGAAATCTGGAAGCAAATCCCAAGCCCAGGAGACTGGGGATTGATCCTAGTCGTTGCGGTCGTCGCAGGAACCGTTATCCTCAACGTCCTTTGGCCCCAGCCTCGGCCAGAGCCGTACCGTCGCCGGATGGCCTGGAACTAGGCGCTTGACATTGCGTCTCGGGCATTGTATTTTCGATATGCGCGCATGCCAAAGCACGAGGTGCGATGTCGGGAGAGGCCTGATACGAGTATCGCCGTTACGAAGGAGCTGAGGCGGCTCATCAACCGCCACGCGCGTCGCGGCGAGACCGTCGATGCGACGCTCCGGAGGCTCTTCCGCGAGCGTGGCCACGGAGATATCGGAACGCCGGTACGCGCGGGACGGATGCTTCTTGGCGGTCGCGATAAAAAGACGAGCATCCGCGTCTCCAAACCCCTCAAGGCGTGGATCGTCGGCAGGATCCGGGGCTACGAGACTCCGGAACATTGCATCCGCAGGTTGGCACGCATCGGAGGTCGAAAGAATGGATCATCCCGGTGATCCGCTTCCGGCGACCCAGGGACCGGCCCCTGCTGAATCGGAAGGGCCGTTCCATGCCAGGATGAAAGTCGGCGTTCGCATGGAGGCGGTCAAGAACAGAAAACTGAGCCACGTCACTCCGATCCGGCTGATGTCGCTGGGATGGCCGAACCAGTTCATGGTCCATGAGGTGATCGAGGTCGCGGGAAAGCCGCATCTTTCGCTCTGGCCGTGCTGCTTCTGGATGGTCAACCGGCGGACGGGCAAGTTCATGTGCAAGGCGCATCCGGCGGAGTATTTTGAGATTCTTTCCACGGATCGCGTCCAGAAGCCAACGGACCAGGTCACCCGGATCGATACGCCCTGGGGGCCCATCCTCGACATGGACTACTACCAGGACAGCGGTCCTCCGGTCATGACCCTCCGGGCATTCGGATTCCCGTTCCAGATCACTGGCGGAGTTGCCCGCCAACTTGCGGAGGCGCTGAAAAACATCGGGATATGAGATGGCAGATCAGGACGAAGCCACAAAGATCCAGGTTCGGCCCTATCGGGTCGTTCTCTGGTCTACCATCTCGAAGGATCCGTTTCTGTTCGACATCGAGGTCCCGAACGGGCTTTCGGCCGTCGTCACGGTCGCGCATCTGGCCCAAATAATCTATCCCCAGATCACGAAATACGAAATCTATGACCGTGCCGAGCAGGTCCTCATCGCGCAAATTCCGATAGGCCTCGCGATCAGCTCAATCACGAAGAGGCTCGCGGAATGGCTCGGCGTTCCGATGCCGCTCAACGCGGCAAGGATCGTACGTCCGCAGGGAGACGATAAGTTCGATCTGGCGGACTATTTCACGAAGCTCCGGGAAGGCCAGGCGCAAAAATAGATGGCAGCCGTCGGTCTGGCGGTCTTCATCCTAGCGACGTATGGATTCGGTACCGTGGTCGGCGTGCTGAAGGCCGGCCTCGTTCTTGTCCGGAATCCGTTGGATTCCCTCAGTCGATCGCCCTGGTTTTTCTACCTGAAGCCTCTGGCGGCGATGGCCCATTGCCCTCCATGTCTGGCCCTCTGGGCAGGTCTGGCACTTTCGATATGCGGTTTGTCGCCATGCCGTCTTGTCTGGACAGGCGCGATCCGCGAGCTGGCTTGGACGGTGGATGCCCTGGCGGCCGCCGGCGCCACCTGGCTCCTTCATGTCTTGGCGGAACGGGTTTCCAAGGATCTCGATCTATGACCGGAATCAGGGATCTCAAGGTTCTCGTCACCGGCGCGACGGGATTCCTCGGAACAAAATTGACCACGAAACTTTCCTCTCAAGGCGCCCGAGTCTTCCCCGTAAGCCGCAGCCTGGGTTACGATCTCAGGGAGAAAGCCGAGGCGTATCGGGCGTTCCTGGAATCCCGCCCTGATGTCGCGGTTCACCTCGCTGCGCGCGTGGGCGGGATCGGCGCCAACGCTGAAAATCCGGACATCTTTTTCGCAGAAAACATGCGGATCGGCATGAACGTCGTGGATGCCGCCGCAAGCGCCGGCGCGAGACTTATCGCGATATCGACCGTCTGCGCGTATCCGAAGCACTGTCCGGTCCCCTTCCGGGAAGAGGACCTCTGGAACGGATATCCCGAAGAGACGAACGCGCCCTACGGGGTCGCCAAGCGATCGCTTCTCGTCATGTGCGCGGCGTACCGGGTCCGTCGCGGCCTGAAATACGGGTACCTCGTCCCATGCAACCTCTACGGCCCCGGAGATAATTTCGATCCAGCCAGCTCTCATGTGATCCCCGCGCTCATCCGGCGCCTCTCGGAAGCCAGGGAGGCTGGACGGAAGAGCGTGACGCTATGGGGCACCGGAAAGGCGACCCGCAGTTTCCTCTACGTCGATGACGCGACGGACGCGATTTCAAGGGCGGCCGCCGGTCTCGATTACGATGGCGCGATCAACCTCCCGGGCTGCGAGGAGATAACGGTCGAAAATCTCGCTTCGATGATCGCCTCGCTCGTCGGGTTCCGGGGAGCCCTCTTCTGGGATCCGACGAAACCCGATGGCCAACCCAGACGCGCGATCGATGGAAGCCGCGCGAGGGAAATCCTTTCGTGGACTCCGGCAATAGGACTCGAAGAGGGCCTCAAAAGGACCGTCGAATGGTGGCTCTCGAAGGGGAATCTTCTGGCTACGGCCGAACCGGCGAAAGGCATGCTGTGACACAAGTCCGATCGGTAAGGGTCGTCGCCTTCTCCTCGGATCGCTATAGCGACGCCTGGAAGCCCTTTGCCAAGCTCCTCGAACGGTTCTGGCCAGACCGTCCGTGGCCGCTGGTCATCGTGACGAATGAGGTTGGCGCCGAAATCCCCGGTCTCCACGTCATTACGACTGGAACCGATATCGGTTGGGGAGAAGCCGCCGCACGTGCGCTCGAATCGGTTCCGGAAGAGATCGTTCTCGTCCTTATGGAGGACTATTTCGCGCTTGCGCCGTGGGATACTCCCTTTCTCATCCGCGCGCTTGAAGCCTTCTCCGATGACAGGGTCCAATATCTGCGCTTGAGCCCTGTCCCTCCTCCATCGAGGCCGATGGATGGCCTCCCCTGGGGGCCGCATGATCCCGGAAGCCCTTACCGGTTCTCCCTTCAGGCGTCTCTCGTCCGCAGGAATTACCTGACCGAGCGGGCGCGGAAAAGGAAGACCCCCTGGGAGTTCGAGCTCTGCGAAACGGGAGACCCCGAACGTGTCCATCTTTCGGTCGTTTCTGGAATCTCTCCATGTCCCTATACGATCGCCATCCGCCGCGGACATATCTGGCAGAATGAGGCTCTTCTCCACTGCGCTTCTCTCGGGATCGTGTGCCCGGATCCCATTTTCCAGCAGAAATGACGGAGTTTCGAATGATGATGGAATTTGTTTTCCCTTCGATGCTCGTGGCGCATGCGTGTATCTTCCTTTCGATCTTCTTGGGTGGCGCGGCGCATGCGGACGAGGTCGTTCTCGCCAATGGCACATCGATCCGCTGGAAGTCATTGGTCCAGGCCGGGGACCACTTGGAGATCGTCTCCGTCGAGGGCCAGAAGCTCAAGATCCCGAAGCGGGATGTCGTCCGGATTACCGTGGATCCGCCGACGATGCCCCTGATCGGCGCCACGTTCACCAAGAAACCGCTTCCGCCGATCGATCTCCTGGCAAAGGTGAATCCGAAGAAGGACTCGCTCTCGGGAAGCTGGCACATCGGTGGCGGCACGCTACGGGTCGATCTCCCCCCTGGCGCTCCTTCGATTCTGGAAATGCCGTACAGTCCGCCGGAGGAGTATGATCTCCTCGTGACCGTCGAGCGCACGGATGGGATAGACAGGTTCGTCGTCGGGCTCGCCGCCGCTGGGAAGGCCTTCGGGATATCTCTGGGGGCGACGACGGGCGGGCTTTACTGCCTCGACAACGCCGGCCCGGAGGCCAATGAGACCGGCAAGCCGCAAAAGGAGCCGCTTCTCCCAATGGGAAAGGCTCGAACCGTGCTCTGCAAGATACGGAAAAACGGCGTCGGCTGCACCGTGGATGGCAAGGTTCTCGTCGACTGGCAGAATGGCTTTACGAGGATCACGGAGCCGGGGGGCTGGATCCCGCCCTCGAAGGGCAAACTCTTCCTTTCGGCAGCCGGAGGCTTCAAGATCAGCCGGATCACGGTCACGCCATATCCGGACGACACGAAGTGACGATGCGATGGAATGCCATCCGAAAATCTGACTGCACTACATCCACGTATTCCGTCCGGTCGATACGTTCAGAGGGGCGACCGTCCCCCCGGATGTAACGATCGGTTCCGGATCGGTCGTGGCCGCAGGGACGGTCGTCACGAAGGACGTTCCCGCGGGAACAACGGTCGCGGGAATCCCGGCGCGCGCATGGAGAAAGGCAACCTGATGACATCCCGGACCCCCGTCTGCAAGGTCCCCTACTGGACCTACATGCGGGAGATCGATCGTTGCGAAGAAAGAATGGTTTCGGCCATATGGAGGGTGCTCCATTCCGGTCGGGTCATTCTTGGAGCAGAAGTCCTGGCGTTTGAAAGGGAATTCGCGGCCTATGTGGGCTCTCGAAACGCGGTCGGCCTGAACTCTGGGACGGACGCGATCGTGATCGGTCTTCTGGCCTGCGGCCTCAAGCCTGGAGATGAGGTCATCACGGTTCCGAATACAGCCGTGCCGACGGTAGCGGCGATCCGACAAGCCGGCGGGGATCCTGTTTTTGTCGATGTCGATCCTGAAACGCTTCTCATCGATCCCGCCAGGATCGCGGATCGCCTGACCTCTCACACGCGTGCGATCGTGCCGGTCCATCTCTATGGCCAGGCAGCCGACATGGAGAGCATCCTAGCCATAGCCGAGGCCGCGGGCCTGTTCATCGTCGAGGACTGCGCCCAGGCTCACGGCACGAGATATAGGGATCGAATGGCCGGAACCTTCGGGAAGGTCGGCGCCTACAGCTTCTATCCGACGAAACCGCTTGGAGCCTACGGCGATGCCGGCGCCTGCGTGACGTCGGATGATTCGGCGAGCGCGTTTATCCGGGCCTACCGAGAGTACGGTACCCGCGAAGGCGTGGCCATCATGGCCAGAGGAATGAACTCCCGGCTCGATGAGATTCAGGCGGCGGTTCTCAGGGAGAAGCTCTGGGATCTCGATCCGGCTCTGGAGCGGCGCCGCCGTATTGCCGAGATCTACGATCTCGCCTTTCGTGGCACGAGAATCAAACCCGTTGGAAAACCGCACGAACCGGGCTCTGCCCGAAGCCATTATGTTTACGTCATCCGGATCGGGAAGGACCGGGATCTCGTGCGGGAAAGGCTTGCCGCTCTCGGAATCGAGACCAGGATTCATTATCCGGTGCCGATCCATCTCATGCCGGGTTTCGAATTCATGGGATACCCGAAAGGTTCGTTTCCAGAAGCCGAACGCGGAGCCGACGAAATCCTCAGCCTGCCGATGTTTCCAGGCATGACCGAAGAAGAGGCACGGATCGTTTCAAAGGCCGTGATCGAGTGCGCGGTATGACGGGCTGGGAACCTGGAGTCTCCGGCGTTCTTGACTGGCTCGGGATGATGCGGAGCGCGTGCCGGATGAGGGTCGAAAAGGTCGGCCTGAAGAATATCGAAGGCTGGTGGACGGATCCCGAAAACGGCGAAATCCGGCATGATACGGGGGGGTTTTTCAGGATTACGGGGATCCGCGTCCGGGATGCCTTCGAGAGGGAAGTGTCCTCCTGGTCTCAGCCCATCATCGACCAGAAGGGCGGTGGGATACTTGGGCTTCTGGTACGCGAACCGGCGGAAGGAGTGTTCTGCCTCGTCCAGGCCAAGGCTGAACCAGGAAATATCGGCACGGTTCTTCTTGGCCCGACCCTCCAGTCGACCGTCTCGAACTTGAAAAGGCTCCATGGCGGGGCGAGATCGGCCTTCGCGGATCTCTTCGAAAGCCCTCCGGAAGGATCGGTATTATATACCGGAAGGCAGACGGAAGCGGGCGGCCGGTTCCTCGAGGGAGATAATCTGAACATCGTGGTGCGCGCGCCGGATGATCTTGAATCGAAAGGGATTCCAGATCATTTCAGGTGGGTGGCTCTCTCCGATCTCAAGAAGATCCTCAAGTGCGATCATGTCGTCAATCCATATCTCAGGAGTCTCCTGGCGTGTCTCTTTTCGACTCTCCCATAGGGGGCTTTAGGTGCCTTTGGATCCGGCGCTCCTCACGGACTACGACCTGACGGTGATTACCGGCACGGTCGATCGACCGGCATATTTCAAGAAAATGCTTGTTTCGATCGAGACCCATACGCCACCGGTGAAATGGGAACTGATCGTGGCAGATGGGTCAAGGCCGGCGCTCAAGAAGACGGGCGCCGATAACGTGACCCTTCTTGCCGACCAGGCGCGGATGGGATTTTCGAAGGCGCTCAACCGGTGCGCCAGGCGGGCGCGCGGCCGATGGATCGCGTGGTTGAACGACGATGTCGAGGTCCAGCCTGGTTGGGCCGATCGGGCGATACAATTCATGGATGCGCATCCGGAAGTCGGTCTCGGCGCCTTCTACTGGTGCGACAAGAGGCCCCCCTGGAAAGTCGAGCAGGCATGGGGGATCGTCTACGCGAACTTCGGAATCATCTCGAGAAGCCTGGGAGACAGGATCGGATGGTTCGACGAAGAGATCCGGATGTACGGCGCGGATATGGCTCTCACGTTCCGGGTGCTCAAGGCCGGGAAAAGCGTCTCGCCCGTCCCGGGTGCGAGGATCCTCCATCATCGGGCCGACGACGCCTTCCGTCGTTCGAATGCGACCGACCAGAGCTACAAGCGTCTGGTCTCGAAATACAACCCCTGGCTCGGGGAGCTCTCCCGGCTTTCCAGGACGCTGCCGAAGCCCTCGCTTCCCCTCGTCATCGCGGTTGAACCCTCATGAAACGACTGCATCTCGGAAGCGGATCGATCTATCTCGAAGGATACGTCAACGTCGATCTCCAGAGGGAGGGGATCTTCCCGGCGAAAGAGCGTCCTGATCTCGTCCGGGCGCTTGGGACCTCCGAATCGAACTATTACGGGAACGCGAAGAACGAAACGATTGGAAGCCTGGCGTCGCCGAGACCGAAGGCGAAAGACGGCGTCTGCGACGTCTACGACAACGCATGCGAGCTGGCGACGTTCGAAACCGAATCGTGTGCCGAGATCCTCTCAAGGCAGATGTTCGAACACCTGTCGATCTTCGAGGCGAGGAAGGCGCTCTCGCATTTTTACCGGGTTCTGGCAACCGGCGGCATCCTGCGGATCGACGTGCCCGACCACGACGGGACGGTGGAGGCCCTGCTGTCCACGAAGGACCCCTTCTACGTGAGGCATCTCTTCGGAACAAGGAGGGACGAGTACGGCTACCACATCATGTCCTATACCCGTCAGGGCCTTCGGACGCTGGCTGCCGAGTGCGGTTTTTCGTTTCTCTTCGAGGAGCCGAATATCCACTTCTACCCGGCCTTCTGCCTGCGCTTCCGGAAGGAAGGGCGCCCGCCTGAGGAACCTCGAATGAGCCATGCTCCACGGATCCTCTTCGTTGACACGTATTATCCGGCGGTTTTGAAGAGCAGGAATCTCTCGATCACCGGCCTTCCCTATGAGAAAGGCCTCGCGAACCTTCTCAATCTAGGTTTCGGCACCGCCGACTTCGCGAGCTCCGCGATGCGCCAAGCTGGATGGGAGGCCAGAGACATCGTGGCAAACGCGGACTCGCTTCAAGCCGCCTGGAGAAGCGAGCATGGAGGGACGGACATCGATTCCGAAGAGCGGGTCCGTACCGTCATCGCACAGGTGCGGGAATTCGACCCCGACGTCGTCGCGGTCCAAGCGGCATCCTTGTTAGCGGCAGACGATCTCGAGGAGCTCCGAAAAGCCGGACGCGTCATCGTCCTTTTCGCCTCCTACGCGCTTGATGCCCATGTCCCGCTTGAGCTCTACGACGTGATGTTCACCTCGTTCCCCCATTACGAGGCCATCTACGGGAAACGGGTCCGCGTCGAATACCTTCCGCTTGCCTTCTGTCCGGAAGCGATCCCGAAGGAGCCGGATCCGGCGCGGGATCTTCCGGTAAGCTTCGTCGGAGGCCTCGGATACCGCCATATCTGGCGCGCCGCGGAGAGCGTGCTCGAGGCTGTCGCCCGCGAGATCCCTTCCTTCTCGTGGTGGGGCTACGGCCAGGGAAACCTTGCGGCGGATTCTGCGCTTCGGAAGGCATGGAAGGGCGAGGCTTGGGGCCGGGAGATGTACCGGATTTACAGGCGCTCGAAGATCGTCGTGAACCGGCATGGAGAGATAGCCCAGGGCTTCGCCAACAACATGCGCCTCTTCGAGGCGACCGGCTCTGGAGCGATGGTCTTGACGGAAGATGCTCCGAACCTCTGCCATCTCTTCCTGCCCGGACAGGAGATCGTCCCGTATTCAAGCGGGACGGATCTTATCCAGAAGCTCAGGCACTACCTGGATCATGACGAGGAGCGCGAAAAGATCGCCAAGGCCGGGAGCGGCGCGACCCATGCGCGGCACACGTACACGCACCGTGGCGAGCGGATCGACCGGATCCTGCGGCCGCTCGTCGCCACGAGGAGGATGACCAGCATGATCGTTTCAGGGAAATACGAGGAAATTCCCAACGGGATCGAACCGGAGGTCTTCCGGTCGCTGGGGAACGCGTGGAAGAGCCCTTCCATCCCCGAGCGGAACTGGAGCGTGACCCAGCAGGAGCGCGAGCGCGTCTATCGGGGAGATTTTTCGCTGCCGATCCATGCGACCTTCCTTGAGATCATGAAGCAGGCCAGTCTCTCGGCCAGGACCCGCGGCACGCGGATCCTCGAAGTGGGTGCCGGCTCCGCCTTCTACGGCGAGCTCCTCCGGCGGGCTGGATTCGCCTGCCAGTACGAGGCCTGCGACTATTCCGAGGCGTTCCGGGATTTCGTCCGGAAGCAGTTCCCGGCGACTCCCTATACTGTCGCCGAGGCGACCAGCCTTCCATGGAAGGACAGAGAGTACAAGATGGTCGTCCTGGGAGGATGCCTGTACCACATCTACGACTGGCGAAAGGCGATCCTGGAGGCCGCACGCGTCTCGAGCCTGTGGGTCGTGGCGACGCGGAATCCCGTCTCGGAGACGCTGGGCCGAACGAAACTTTACCGAAAATTGGCCTATGACATCCCGTGCCCGGAATGGACGTTCGACCTAGGGGAGTTCTGGGCGGCATTCAAGGAGGCAGGCCTCGTCCGAACTTTCGATACCAGGGTCTTCGGGGACGCCACTTATGCCCATGTGTCCTGTCTTTTCAGGAAGGAAGGAGTAACCGCATGATCCGCGCTTATACCTATAAGCCCGAGGAAGCGGGACTTTCAGGCTGGCCGCCCGGGACACTCCGGCTCGAAGGCCACGAGGAAGTTTCGGAACCCTCCCGGGCGGACGTCTTCATCTATCCTGCGACCCTCATGACCATCCGCGATCCGGACCGGCTCCGCGCGCTCCCGCACATGAAAGGCCGCGAAAAGCGGCACGTATTCTTCGACGTCTCCGATTACGACCAGGTCTACAGGATGGAGTGCCTCTTCATCCGATGCAATCTCAAGGCCTTCATGCGCGCCGCGGATCCGAATTCCATCCCGTGGGCGTGGCCCGTCGAGGACCTTGGAGGCCTCGCCGGCGCCCCCCCGGGGGGCTGGAAATACGACGTATCCTTCATCGGGTGGGAGAGCTGCGGGGTGCGGACGCAGTCGATCCAGTCCTGCCAGAACGAGGCCGGCCTCAAATGCCATATCCGGACGTACCATGAATTCTATGGCTACGTCGAACGCGATCGTCCCTCAGATGCCAGGACGCGCCGGGCGCAGTTCCTCGAGTCCGTCCGGGATTCGAAGATCGCGCTCTCCGGACGGTCGATCCAGGGTGTTTTTCCGTACCGTTTCTTCGAGGCGCTGTCGGCGGCAAGGATGCCGCTCCTTTTTTGCGACGGATACAATCTTCCCTGGGAGCGGGAAATCGACTGGCAGAAGTGCGCGCTCCTTTATCCGGAGTCCGAAGCGCCGAACGCCGGCCGGATCGCCAGGGAGTTCCTCGCCAAGACCTCGGAGACGGAGTTCGTCGAGAGGACGAAATACGGCCGCGAGGCATGGCTGCGGTACCTCAACCGGGACAAGTGGCCGGCGCTCATGAGGGAAGCGGTCGAAAAACAACTGACCGCACTCGGGATGACCTTCGGATCTGCCTGAGGCGTGAGGATCAAAAGGAGGCGATTCGGGACCCTTTTCGACCGAAAATATGCGGCGAAGGGGCACGCGATGCTCGATTCGCTTGGAGTTTCCCTCGGAGGCCGGGACTGCGATGTCGTCGTCCTAGCGCTTGATGATTGGACGGCCCAGACGCTTCGCCAGAAGCCTCCGAACCTGCCGATCAGGATCGTCCCGCTTGCACAGTTTGAAAAGGATACGGTCCTTGCGGATCTCAGGGAAAGACGATCCTGGAAAGAGTTCTGCTGGACACTGGCTTCGCAGCTCGCCGAGCGCATGATGTCCGAAGGCGACGCGGATCAGGTGACCTATCTCGACAGCGATCTTTTCTTCTTCCATAGGGATCTCGGTCCGGTGTTCGGGATGATCGGACAGGCGTCGGTGGCGGCCGTGCCGCACCGTTTCGATGAGACTCATGCGGCGTATGCCGTCAATGGACGCTATAACGTCGGATGGGTCACTTTTCGGGCCGATGCCGAGGGCCGGATCGCGCTTCGGACGTGGGCAGAGAATGTCCGGCAACGCTGTTCGTCGGAAGCCCTTCCTCATGGACTGGGAGACCAGGGGTATCTCGATCTATGGCCGCGGAAATACGCCAGGTTCAGGGAGCTCGGCCATCCCGGGATCGGTCTTGGTCCCTGGAGCCTCGAAGACGTGGATATCGCCGCCGGTCCGGACGGTCCCCTGGTGGACGGTCTTCCGCTCTTCTTCTACCACTTCCACGAGTTTTCGGAGGAAGGGCGCGGTTTCAGGCTGACAAACTATCCCCTGTCGGAAAGAGAAGTCGAGATTCTTTACAAGCCGTATGTGTCGGCATATCTGGCGGCCAGGAGGCGACAGGACCCTGAAACCGGCGCTCTCCTCGACGGCGGACAGTTGCTCTATCGCAACCGTCGATAGACGGACCGAGATCGATGCTCGTCGTTCAGGGTACGCGCGGCTGTGACGAATGCCTGTCCACTCGCAAGGAGTTGAGGCCTCTCTTTTCAGAACCGACGATCAGGTATACTGGAAAGGGGCCCCTGAAATTCTTTCCGGATCGCGCGGGCAGGCTTCACTTCCATCCGTCGGAAAGATTCGAACAGGCGATGAGGTGCGAGAAGGGCCATTCCAGGAGGATGTCCTGGCCCCATCTGTGCTGGTGCGGTTGGAAGGCGAAAAGCAAATGATCCCACGGCATCCGAAGACGGGCCGGCGGTACAGGCAGGTATTTCCGTGGCCGACCGACATCTATTGCGACTGGCGGGACGCCTATGCGAGGCTGTCCTCTGAAGTTCCGTGGGTTTCCGATCACGAAGAGACGGAGATTCCCAAGCTTCTGTCGGAATCCGAGCCCCAGGATGTGCTCATCCTGTGGCACGATCTTCTGCCTCCAGGCGCGTCCCAGGAGACGACGCGGGCGAAGCTCATCCTGTATTGGCCGGAAACCGTCGGTTCAGGGATCGGGATGACCGTGCATCAGACGGAGATGCTCCGGGAGCTGGTCGCCCGAAGGGCTCGGGCCTACAGCGGGATCATCTTTTACGATCCCGATTCGAAGGATTTCCTGTCTCCGGTCCTTCCTGTGCCTGCGGGGGTCTCGCCGGCGGGCTATGATGCCCAAGTCATGGGCCAGCCGGACTGGAACGCGCCAAAGACAACGGATATCGCTCTCTATGGGGCCTTTACGGGCATCCGAGAATGGATCATCCCGGATCTCAGGGCGCGCATGGACGGAAGGCTGGACGAATTCTCCGGCATCCACAAGAAGGCACGAGCTGCCAGGCTTTCGAGTTCGCGATCCATCCTCATCGTGCCCCATTCTCCGGGTTCATTCCCGCAATGGAGGCTCTGGCACGCCATCGCCTCGAGTGCGGCGCTCCTGGCTCCCTGGCCGAAAGCCTGGCCCGCCGAGAGCGGGAAACACTACATCGAAGTCCCATTTCCAGATCCGGCCCGTCCCGGGCCGTTTCTCGATGCGATCATGGCCGCGCTCGGGCGATCGGATCTTTCGACCGTCGCCCGGACGGCCCACGAGGAGATCTCGAAGATCACGGTAGCCCGGGCCTTCGAGGAATGGACCGTCCCGGAAATCGAAAGGATGCTTTCTCGATGACAGAACCCAATCCCATCCACGTCTTCAGGCCCGTCTTTCGGGTCGAGGAGTGCCTCGCCGAGATCCGGCAATGTCTCGAGCGGGGATGGGTCGGCCTAGGCTGGAAGACGGAGGAGATCGAAAAGGCGTGGAAGGTCTACACGGGGCTCGCGCACGCCCGTTTCGTCTCCTCCGGGACGGCGGCCCTCCATCTGGCCGTTCGATCCCTCAAGATCGCGCGGCATTGGGACGAAGGGGACGAGGTGATAACGACGCCTCTCACATTCGTTTCGACGAATCAGGTCCTCCTCGAGGAGCGGCTCACGCCCGTGTTCGCGGACGTCGACGAGCATCTTTGCCTCGATCCGGCCAAGATCGACCCGCTCGTCGGGCCGAGGACCCGGGCCGTGGTCTTCGTCGGGCTCGGGGGCCAGACTGGCAGGCTTCCTGCCGTCGCCGACCTGTGCCGGAAGCGTGGGCTGGCCCTGATTCTCGACGCGGCGCATCTTGCCGGCGCCAGGCTCTCCGGCCGGCACGTGGGAAGGGAGGGGGACGTCGCGGCCTGGAGTTTCCATGCCGTGAAGAACCTCGGTACCGGGGACTCGGGCATGATCTCGTTTGCGGATCGAGATCTCGACGAGCTCGCGCGCGAGCTGTCCTGGCACGGGATCGACCGGGACACATGGTCAAGAACCACCGGGGCCGTCCCGGGATACCGTTGGCGGTACAGCGTCCGCGAGCGGGGAATGAAGTACAACGGGAACTCCATCCAGGCGTCGATCGCGCTGGTAGGCCTCCGTTACCTCGACCAGGACAACGAGCGGAGGCGCGCCATCCACGCCAGGTACGCGGGCGCACTTGCGGTTCGACCGCCCGGGCTCGATCTCGTCCCAGAGCCGCCCGATTGCGTTGGATCCGGACATATGTTCCGCGTTCTTTCCGAGCGGCGGGACGACCTCATCGCCTATCTCAACGCGAGATCGATCTATCCCGGAGTCCATTACGATCTTTCGACCGCTCACCCGATCTTTGCGAGCCATATCCGGGCATGTCCGCGCGCCGAACTCGCCGCCAGCCGGCTCGTCACGCTCCCGTGCCACCTGGCGATGTCGGACGGCGACGTCGAAAGAGTCGCCAGCGAAGTCCTTCTCTTCCATCAGGCCGTCTCGGGACCATGAAGCGCTCGATCGGACCATACGAGGGAAGGCGAGTCCGCCTGAGGAGCCTCGAAGCGGCAGACCTGCCCCTCACGATGCTCTGGCGGAACAAGGAACGCTGCAGGACGGCCTTCAGATCCACCGATCCGATCACAGAAGAAGATCATCGCCTCTGGTTCGAGGGGTATGAACAAAAAGAGGACGATTTCGTCTTCGTCATCGAGTCGAAACATCTTCCAGGCCGCCTCTCCGGCGTCCGGATCGGGCAGATCTCTCTTTACCACGTGACCAGCCGGGAGGCGGAGCTCGGGAGGATGATGATCGGGGACGATTCCTTCCTCCGGAAAGGCTGCGCGCTCGAAGCCGTCGAGATCCTGGTCCAGGAGGCCGGCCCTGGCCTTGGTCTTTCCGAGATATATCTCGAAGTGCGGAGCCAGAACGCGGCCGCCATCGCGCTTTACCAGAGAGCCGGGTTCATCCACGACGGCATTGTTATCTGTGACCACGGTACGTTCGTCCGGATGGCGGTCGATATCGAGGCCCAGCGATGATATCGGTCACCGCCGCTTACGGCGCGCTCGAGGGCCGGCGTTTCGGGGTTTTGCAATGGATCTCGTATGCGCTCGGCGAACACCTCGAGAATCGCTTCGCGTCGATCGTGGATCCCGGGGCAAGACGCGTTCTCGAGCGTCTCTACTTCTAGGGCGCGCTTGATCGGCCGCGCCGGAGGGGCTATCATCGGATATGCCGCACGAAAGGCCGGTTTCCATGCCATGAGTTCCTCCAGGCTACCCTTCGGCATCTCCGCATGCCTCATCGTCCGGGACGAGCAGGCAATGATCGGGAGATGCCTCGCGAGCCTTTCGGATCTCGACCAGGTCGTCGTGGCGGATACCGGTTCGAAGGACCGGACGGCCGCGATCGCCCGAGGCCTCGGCGCGGATGTCGTCTGCCTCGGCATCCGGGAACCTTTCCATTTCGGGGACGCGCGGCAGGCGGCTCTCTCCCGCGCCTCCTATCTCTGGACGCTTTCGATAGACGCCGACGAGGTGCTCCTTCCCGGGGCGAGCCAGGCGCTCGCGCGCGCCGCGGCCGATTTCAAGACCCACGCGTGGGAGGTCGGGTTTCTCCAGCGTTCGCGGCACGACGATCCGGCGCCGGTCCTGATGCCCCTCAAGAGGTTCTTCAGGAGCGACCTTCACCGCTGGCGCTTCAGGGTGCACGAGCAGGCCGTCCCCGTCGCGGCGGCGCGGATGGGGAGACTCGACAGGACGGTCCTTGAGCACCTGCCTGCCGGCGATCGAGAGAAGCGGAAAGGCCAGAATTTCGAGCTCCTAAAAATCGCGGTCGACGAGAGCCCCGATTACCCGCGTCTCCGGTTCTATCTGGCCGACGAGTACCGGACCCGGGGCGATCTCGCGCGGGCGATCGAGGAGATCGGCCGTTACCTCGAAAGCGGCGTCGATGAAGGCGCTCTGTGGCTCTCCGAAGCGCGCCTCTTCCTCGGGATGATGCTCGGGAAGACGGGCCGGAAGGACGACGCCGTGCGGGCGCTCGAGGCCGCGTGGAAGGCCTGTCCGGACCGGCGGGAGCCGCTCGTCCACGCGGCGGAGCTCGAGCTTGCGGCCGGACGGCCGGGACTCGCGCTCTGGTACCTGGAACGGGCGCTCGCCATCCCCGAGGACCGGAGGCCGGATTTTCACTTAAACTGGCCGTCCGCCTGGGGTAGAATGCCTTACGAAGCGCTTTCGGGCATCCTTCGGGCGGCCGAGGCGGCCGACCCGGGTTTCTGGGCAAAACTCCCGAAGGAGGAGGCGGCGCGCCTCCGGGATCTCGGTTCCCGGGCTCTCGCGATGGAGAAGCCATGAATCTAGGCTACCGCGGCGAAAACGGCTCTTTCGGTCTTTCACCGCGCCGCGGACCGCTCCTGGGACAGACGTTCGACCAGCTCCTCGGCGTGCCGCCCTGGGCCGGGAACCTGATGCGCCTGGGGGCCCATGGGATCACCTCGTACCTCGGCTTCCACATCGGGGTCCACGACACGGGCTTCCTTTCGGCGGTCGGCTGGATCGTCGGGATCGTGCAGGGGATGGGGGCGCTCGTCGACGTCCTGGCGCTCGTGAGCGACATCCAGGAGGCGGCGCGCCGGTCGCGCATGGAAGTGCCGTTTGCGCCCTTCGGGGACTAGATGAGACCGAACAAGGGCGCCGACTCCGGGGCGGCGTGTCTTGCGGCGCTCCTCCAGGAACTGAAGAACGCCGAGGAGTCTCGGACCAGGCTCACATCGGTCGAGATCGTCCGGGTCCTCAAGGGCCGGGGCTTCACCAAGGACGCCGTCGGCCGGGCTTTCGCAAAGGCCGAGACGATCGGAAAGATCGAGATCGATCCGGAGCACAAGCACGAAGGCTACCGCCGCCAGGTGAGGCGGGATCTCGGCGTCGTCATGCCTCCGGGGAACCGCTAGGCTCTCAGCGCTTCCAGTCGAAGGCGATCGCCTCGAGCCGCTCGCCATCCCTGTAGTAGTCGAGCCAGATCGTCCGCTGCCGGAACTTGCGGATGAAGGCGCGGACGAGGCCCTCCATCTCCTTACGGAACCCGGGATCGTCCAATCCCGTGCCGGAATTCTCGATCGTCAGTCGCACGGAGTCCTCCCTCGTCCCCTCCGACCAGCCAAGCTGGAGGATGAGCGTCCCGCCCTTCGGAAAGCGCTTCAGGCTCTCGGTCCGGACGAGCTCAGGATCGAAGCTTTCCGCGTTCCCGAAGCCTGAAGAAAGTCCCATGACGAAGGCGGCCACGAGCGGGCGCTCAGCGCCGGCGGCGCGGGCGCTTCGGACGATCTTTCCCGCAAGGACCGGCTCTCCGATCCGCAAGATCGTCGGAGGGCCCCGCGGGACGAAACCCTGGTCCGCAAGATAGGTTTCGTCCATGACGACCCGCGCGAGATCGGGAGGGATCCCGTTTTCGCCGATCGACCGGTCGGGGCCCTCGAGAATGGCCAGATGCTTCTCCTCGAGGAAGTAGCCGGCCGTCTCGCGCCAGGCCCTTTTTGGGCCGATCTCATGGATCTCGACCGTCTCCTGGGGCCAGGCGCCGGTCGTCTCGAGGAAGCTTTTCACGGCGAAACCGCTATCCGGGTTCATCTCGCGCATCTCGAAGGTCGTGTAATTCCGGTGTTCCCGGACGCGGATCCAGTCCCGGAGGATCGCCTCCCGGAGGATCTTTTCCCGGTCGGCGCGGGTCCATCGGCCAGCGGCTTGGGCGGTGAAACCGAAGGCCTCGGGGGCGTCGCGGATCGCCTCGAAATGATCGCGCACCTTGACGACGTCGAGCGCCGGCGAGATCCAGTACCCTTCCGTCCGTTCGGCCGCCATGGCTCTCCTCGTTATTCTAACGGCGAGGGGCCGCCCATGGAAGGGCGGCCCCTCGAGGCGGACGCGCAAACGCTACCTGATCGTGAGCGGCATGAGGACGTAGACCCCGGGACGATCGGGTATCCGGAAGATGACGGCGTCTCCCTTCTTGCCGACGAGGACCTCGATCTCGGCCGTCTTCTTCGGGAGTGACTCGAGGTATTCTCCGACGTAGTCGACGCTGAGGACGGTCTCGGCGTCGCCGTTCCCGGAAGCCGGCGCGGAGGCGTTGCCCTCGCCTTTGTCCTGGGTCTTCGCGAAAAGGGAGACCTGCGAGCTTGCGAAGGTGAACTTCGCCGCGCGGTTTTTCTCGGAGACGCCGATCTCCACGGTCCGGAGGGCCATGCCAAGCGCCGCCGGATCCACGCGGAAGGCGGCGCGGCCGCTTTCGGAGGGCACGACCGCCTCCCAGTCGGGGAACCGGCCCTCGATCTCTCGGGTCAGGATCGAGGACCCCGGGGCCGAGAAACGGAGCGCCTTACGCTCTGCATCGCCCTTTTCGACCTCGATCCGGACATCTCCCTCGGCCCTCTTGGCGAGTCCCGAAAGGAGGGACGCCGCGATCGGACTCACGATCGTCCGGAGCGCCCTCGCGGCGCGGGTCGTCTCGACCCGGATCGCGGCGAGGCGCTTTCCGTCGGAGGAGACGAAGGCGGCCGCGCTCTTCCCCTTCCCGATCTCGAAAAGGACGCCCGTGAGCGAGTAGCGGACCACCTCGGTCGACCGCGCGAAGTAGACGCTTTTCAGCGCGCGCTCGAGGTCGGCCGGCGCGATCGCGGTCACGGTCTCGAAGTCCAAACGGGGCGCCGACGGGAAGTCCGACGGATCCCAGCCGACGATCCGGCCGCTTCCCACGTCGACCGAGAGGCCATCGGCCGAAAGCGTGAGCTCGGGATCGGCCGCGCCCTTGAGGTAGTCCGCGAGCGCCCGGGCCGGGAGGACGGCCTCGAAGGTCCCGTCGCCGCCGAGCCTCGGGAGCGCGATCTCGATCCTGTTTTCGAGGTCGGTGGCCTCCACGCGGACGTCTCCGTCGTCCCGGATCCGGAGGTGAGAGAGGACGGGGATGGAGCTCTTCCTTGCGATCACCTTCGAGGCGAACGCCACGGCCCCCCTAAGGCCGTCGCTCGCCAGCACCAGACGGTTCGCCATACGGTCTCCTTTCTGGCCCCGAAGGGCCGTTAATTCGCGCCGCTAGAGAAGGACAATGGTACGACTTGGATAATCGACCGTCGCGACGAAAGTCGCGAGGATCTCGTCCGGGGTCTCGACCCGGAGGATCTCGGTCCCGCGGTAGAAGACGGCGAACACGGGTCACCTCGCTTTCGATGTCGCCTTCCCATCCAAGGGCGCGGGGGACCCCGGAGGGGCCCCCCCCCGCCCGCGATCCTACTCGATCGTGCGGACGCTTTCGACGAGATCGAGCCCCACGATCCGGGCCACCTCCTCGTCCTTTGTGGCCGCGCTCTCGAGCGCGCGGACCGACGTCTCCATCGCGCTCTTGATCGCCGAGACGGTCTGGCCGAACTTCCGGGCCGAACGCCTGGCGGGCTCCCGGCCGAGAAAACCCGCGATCTCGGAGAGCGCCTGCTCCACCTCGGGATCGTCGAAGAAGTTGAGGAGCCGGCCCTTCTGGACGAGGTTCCTCAGGGCCTTGACCGTCGATCCCAGGACCTTCCCCCTGTTCTTCGCGATCGCGGCCGCCGCCGCCGCCGTGGCCTCGACGATCGCCTGGCGCTGCTGGAGCATCGTCTTCGTCAGGAAGTCGGCCTGCTCCTGGACGATCTTCTCCTTCTCCTTCTTGAGCTGGTCGACCACGGCCCGGTTCATGGCCTCGACTTTCTCGCGGCGGTCGTCGTTCTCGTAGTGGAGAAGGTCGCGCTCGCGGCGGAGCTTCTCGGTCCGGAGGAGCTCCTCCTCGATCTCCGAGGGCATGCGGAGGTAGCGGTACTTCTCCTCCCAGTAGAACCGCGCCAGGATGTCCTCCTTCTTCGGGATGCGGCCGAGAAGCCGGGTCACGTAGCCGGCGACCCAGTCGGCCTTCCCCTCCTTCGGGGCCTTCCCGGCCAGGGCCTCGAGGCGGTCGTAGACGCTCTCGGCGCGCTTCACGTACTCTTTCTGGACGTCGACCAGGATCGCGTCGTAGCGGCCGCGGATCTCGTCCCGGACCGCGAAGAAGGCCTTCTTCGCCCCCTCGTTGGCTGCTTTCCACTCCTCCCAGGCCGTGATCGGGACGAAGCGCCCGTCGGCGGAAAGGAAGGAGAGCCGCTCAAGCGCGTCCCGGCCCTTGGCCTCGGCCCGCGCGGCCTGGTTCACGATCTCGGGCGGGAAGAGCTTCTGATGGCCCAGGGACACAAAGCGGCGCTCCTCGAGGGAGATCTCGATCCCGAGATCCTCCTCCCGGAGCTTGGCCTGGGCCGTCCATTTCCCGATGTCGATGTCGACCACGAGCCCCTCCTTGGCCTTGATCCGGGAGAGGTTCCGCATCCGCTCGGCGAGCTTGGCGGGATCGATCCCGTACTTCTTGGCCACCTCCTCGCTCCGGCCGCGCTTCATGGCCACGTCCACCTCCGTCACCTGATCCGTCGTCGCCTGGGTCATGCTATCACCTCCGATTCGAAATCCCCTGGCCGACCTGGCCGGGGTTCGCGATGGGCTTGGTCTCGGCGACCTTGCCCTTGGCGTCCTCGAAGGGCTTGGTCGCCTCCCGGCAGTTGCGCCTGGACCGCACGACCTTGATCGTGCTCGTGCCGTCGGGGTTCTCGACGATCTCGATCTCTTCTTCCACGGTTCACCTCGTGAGCGTGAGCTTGATGGCGCCGTTCGGGAGCGCCGTCTCCTTGACGTGGTAGCCCAGGGACTTCGCCTTCTTCCTGTCGACGTGGAGGTTGTAGCGCTGCGTGAGCCGGGCCATCCAGGCGTCGTCGTGCCGGCTGCGGTCGTAGTCGGAGATGATCGCGCCGAAGGCGCCGTCGGCGCCGCGCGCGAAGCCAAGATCGTTCGCCGCCGGGTCGATGTACGCGCGCCGCACGAGCACCTCAGCCGTCACGGCCCGGGCGATGTCGTTCGTATGGAGGCCCCAGTCCGACTTGTCACGGTAGTCGCCCTGGTAGCCGACGAGGGCCGCGCCCGTCTCGTGGACCTCCACGGTCTTGTAGCCGACGTCGCCCAGGGCGGCGACGAGGCAGTTTCGGTCCTTGAATCGGGTCGCGAGCGCCGAATAATGGGACATCGATCCTCCCTTCAGGAAGTCCGCCGGGGGTTTCTGCCGACTGGCCGCACGATCATAAGTATATCGGATATGCGCGTCCATGTCAAGGATTTCTCGCGCTCACGCGCGCGCGCCGAGGGTCCATCCGTCCGACGAAAACCCGGGGACGTCGTCCCCGGGGTCGCTCACCGCGGCCACGTGGCCGTCGGCCCGGAGGGCCCAGACGAAGGCGAGGGTCGCCGCCTCGGCCACCGAGCAGTTCTCGTCCTGGGCGCCCTCGGCGAGGCAGCGGTTGCAGACCGGGACGATCTGGGTCCCGTCCGGCGCGAGCACGATCTCGACCATTAGAGCACCTCCCGGACGCCGCCCTTGGCGGTCAGGGGCGCCTTCCGGGCCTTCGCCGAGGCCTGCCGGATGTTTCTGCTCGTGGCCCAGTCCCGGAGCCGTCCGATCTCCTCCTTCATGGCGGCGGCGATGGGGCTCGTCCGTGAAACGACCTCGAGGATGTCGTCGGTCTCGACCTCTCGGTCCTCGTAGAAGGCGTAGAAGAGGGCCTCGACGATCGCCTGCTCGAGCTCGGAGCCGGAGAAGCCCCGGGCCTCGCGGGCGATCGCGGCGAGGTCGAACTTCTTTGGATCCCGTCCGCGCTTGGCGAGGTGGATCGCGAGGATCTGGGCCTTCTCGTCCTCCTCGGGCAGATCGAGGATCCAGAGTTCGTCCCAGCGGCCCTTCCGGAGCATCTCCGGCACGACGAGGAGGTTCCCGCCGGCGTCGATCACGCGGTTCATGGTGGCCACGACGTAGGAGCCCTCGGGCCGCTCCTGGAGCCAGGTGAGGGTCATCCCGCCCATCTCCTGTTTCACGCCCGAGTCGGTCGAGGGGCCGGTCATGCCGGCGAACATCTTCTCCATCTCGTCGAACCGGACGACCGAGGGGCCGATCGCGTTGATCCTCGCGAAGGCGCTCCGGAGCTTGGCCTGGCTCTCGCCGACGAGCGATCCCTGGAACTGGCCGACGTCGAAGACGATGAGCGGCACCTCGAACTCGGCCGCGATCGCGTCGCAGATCGCGCTCTTCCCGTTCCCCGGGGGCCCGAGGAGGGCGATCCCGCGCGGGGCGGTGAGGCCGTAGGTCTTGGCGTCCGGGCTTGTCCGCACCTTGTTCACGCGGGCGAGGTAGTCCTTGAGCTGGCCCAGGCCCCCGAGGTCGGAGAGCTTCTTCTTCGGCTCCCGCACCTCGAGCCCCGCCTTCTTGAGGAGCTCGCGCTTCTCGGCGGCGATCTCCGCCAGATCGAGGCGCCCGTGTTTGGCGGCGCTCTTGGCGAGGACGTTCTCGGCCTCGTCGCGCGTCAGTCCGAGGCACGCCCGGGCCACCCGGCCCAGATCCTGCTCGTTGTGGGCGGGCTTGATCCGGTGCTTGTTCTGGTGCTGGACCGCCTGGGCCAGCTTCTTCATCTCCTCCTCGTCGGGGAGGGGGAACTCGTAGACGGTGATCGCCTTCTCGAGGTCGTTCGGGATCTTGAGCTCGGGTCCGAGGAGGACGACCACGGTGTTCGTATGGGGGAGGATGATCGAGAGGTCGCGGAGGTGCCGGCGGACGACGGCGAAGTCCATGTAGGGCTGGACGTCCTTGAGGACGACGAGCTGCCGGCGGAACGTCTCGCCGTCCTTCTCGCCGGCCAGGCGCCGGATCTGCCCGAGGGCCGCGACGAAGTCCTCGGTCTCGCTGATCTGGCGGCGGCCGTCCTTGGCCTCGGTCGCGAGGCCCTCGGTCGCGCTCCACTCCCAGACGGTCCGGGACTCGAGAGCCGACCGCACGTACTGGAGGAACCGCTCCTCCTCGTGGGTCTCGACGTGGATGAGGGGGTACTTCGCCTGGACCTTGTAGCCGAGCTCCTTGATGTCGATCACGCGCTCCTCCTTCCGGGAAGCGCGGCCGAAGAAGGACCGCTGGCCCTGCCCGCGGGACACACCTTCTCGACTGGCCGCACGATCATGAGTATATCGGATATGCGCGGCCGTGTCAAGGGTTTTACGCGGGAGGCGGAGGTGGCCCGGCAAACTCGAAGAGGTTGTGCTCCTCGGCGCCGGCCGTCGTCATACCGCGCTATCCCTACCGCTGGAACGGCGACAGAGCCCGAGGAATAGGCGGAACGCCCTCGGACGCGCTCCAATCGGTGTAGTCGCACCGCCGCCTATACGGGCTTTCGCCAACTCTGCCGTCATTTAGACCTTTCTTTGGAATCGCGAACGTCGTATCCGAGAAGAAATCCCCCAAGCCAACAGCCAACGCTTGAAACCAACATCCAGACCAATGCCGACGTCATGGCTTAGACCTTTCTTGGGATTGGTGAACCTCTTTCCGGTCGCACAACGGATGGACTATGGCGCTTGCCGGAATACTCCCGTACCCGCCAGCATCCAACCACCGTTGGCGAATCGTTGAGACAGCCTTCTTCTCGAAAGGCTTCTTGCAAATCGCACACGTCGCTTTAGTCATGGTCAGCGACTAATCGTCGCCCTCCTGCGCCAAGATCGGGTCGTACT
>ERZ1292644.22-Hain-H14-01um-R2-22-length-88415-cov-13_pt1 | contig 82005 bp, 133 predicted proteins | sample MGYA00564402_ERZ1292644 | MGnify/ENA primary metagenome ERZ1292644 (study PRJEB36523, sample SAMEA6512644) | groundwater metagenome | collected 2019-01-09 | study: AquaDiva: Metagenomics assemblies of 32 groundwater samples
CGCCTCGTGGACCACCCCGCCCTTCCACAGCGCCACGATCTCTCTCGCCCGCTCGGCGTCGTGGGTCGGGGTCGATTCTCTCTCAGCACGATTGGGTTCCTCCTGATAGTACAGATACCGCCCGACGCGCTCGCGTTTGTCATCGACGGCGTATTCGATATCCTCCTGAGAAAGATCGCGCGCGGTCGTCATCAAGCGCACGGCAAACAGGACGTCGCCGATCTCCTGTTCTAGGAGCTCCCGGTTGTCGGGCCCGCCGTCCGGGTGGCGCGATCCATAGCCGTGCCGGAGCACCTTGCCGATCACCTGAATGGCCTCGCCCATCTCCTCGGCCAGGAGCGCGAGGCGTTCAAGCTCTGCCGGAGTCGTCGGCCGGGGCGTCATGCGTTATGGTTCCTGAGCCAACGCCGCAACTTTCTTGCGACGCGCTCGGTATATCGAAGGCTCGTGTTCGCGGCGTCCAGGATGTCGCGGGGCGACAGAACGTCGAGCCCATCCGAAATGAACGCCTTGCCCTGGTCGTGCTCAACGAGTCGAAATAAGTCGTCAGCCAGCATGGTACTCAGTCTCTTACTTCGACTCCGCGTCGGCTGGGGCGTCATGGGGCGGGCACAAGAGCGCGGCACGAGCCCGGCGTGATGTTCTTCGCCCGCCAGTGATAGCGCCCGCGCCGTTTTGCCAGATCGAAAGTCTGCCCGAGTTCGGCGCGAGCGGTCTCGATCGGGAGCGTCTCAATGGACAGCCGCGAATTCTTCGCGCAGTTCCGCTGCCACGCCGCAGCGGTTCCGAGGTAGTGCATGTCGTCGTCAATGACCGTGACGCCGACAACGCAGCCGCAGACCTCGCGCAGGACGATCGCGTCCTTTTCCATCTATCCCCTCCGCTCCGCGCGGGCGAGCTCGACGCCGATCACGGCAGCGCAGCGTGGACAGACGGCACCACTCCGGTAGAGCCGGATCAGCAGGGCCACGAGATTACCGAGACGAGTCATTCCCTCCGCTCCGCGCGGCCTCAACACCACGTCGGCGACTATTCATAGCCCAGTATCCAGGAGACGGTCCTTTGGTAGAGCGCAGCGAGCATCTCCAGCTCATTGACGGTGGGGCTTCGCCGAGCTTTCTCGACCAGCCCGAGCGTCTGGCGCGTGGTGCCGGCGACCGCGGCCGCCTCGCGCAGCGTGAGGTTCTTCGATGCCCGGGCCTCGCGCAACCGCGCGGCCGTTCTCTCGAACACGGGCTGGGGATCCGCGAACCTAGTCTGATGACGCCCCATGGTCGATCTACGCAATTCCTCTTTGCATAGATCGAACACCTCGCCGCACGAAGCCCTGGTTGCGGCGCTGCCGGCGGCGACAGCGCCAGCAAAAGCGGCCGTCGGCGCCACCGGGACGCACGAGCCCCGCCCGAATCCTGTACGGACATCGGATGGTCAAGCAGAGCTGAAGACTCATGGCCGGCACCCGCAGGTGGCGCGGGTGAGGTGCGGCGGCGCGGGCTCGAACCTGATCTCGCCGTCAGCGGGGGCCGGGATGCCCCACTTCTTGTAGAACAGATCGCGGTTGACCCGGCACTGCTCCAGTACGGCCTCGTAGGACCCGAGGCGACGTGTGTACCCGATCTGGCCACCGCGGTGCTCCACGAGGACGGCGCCGGTGACGCCGATCCGATACCCGGCGTGGAGAAGCCGAACGCAGTAATCCGTGTCCTCGTACCCGTAACCGACGTATCGCTCGTCCATAGTCCCAACAGCGTTCCACACGCGCCTGGGAATGAGACTCACCCCCAGCCCAACCGTGGTCAGGGACTCCCGGATCTCGTCGCGCTTGACCTCGGGATCGGCGGTCGTGGCGATTTGCACGACGCCGTAGTCTGCCGGCCAGCGCTCCATGAAACGCTCGAGCGTCGACCGCCAGTGCGGCGTCAGCATGAGCATGTCATCCTCGAGGATCAGGAGATCGTCTTGACCGGCGGCCGCGGCGCACCGGTTGATCGCCTGCGCGTAGATGAACGGCTGGGGAATGTTCACGTACTGGGCTTCGGGCCACCGCCGCCGCATGTGCTCGGGCAACCCGTTGTCGCCAACGATGACGGCGCCGACGGAGTCCAGGTCGTTGGTGTGGAGCGACCAGAAGAAGCGCTCGAGAAGGTCCTCGCTGAACGACGGGACGATGAGGCGGATCATGGCCCGCCGAGAGTCAGCGTCCCGTCCTTCCGCGCTCGCTCCGTCTCGATCATCGCGAGGGTGAGAAGGGCGGTGGCGATCACCGCAAGATTGAACGTGCAGGCGCGTTCCGTCTGGTGATCGGTCAGCGCCGCCTCCGCGAGATCCCGAGTCTTCGCGGCGGTGGTCAACTGCTCGACCACGGAGTCATACGTCGCCATGGTCGCCTCCTCTGACAACAGTGTCGTCGGCCCGGCTGTCCAGGCCGATGCCTGGCACCGAGCGCGCACCGAGCGCGCCGGCCGTCATAGCGCGTCCGCCACCGCGTCGAGGTGTTCCTTCGACCAGCAATTCCGGCGGATGGCCTGAGTAGCCCATTCGGCGATAGACACCCCTGCGTCGTCGGCGCGCTGCTCGCACCGACGCTTCAGCGCGTCCGGAATGTTCTCGATCTTTACTCGCTCTGGTGCCGTGACCGAGGGCTGATGATTGCGTCCGTCACACCCGGCCTCCAGCACTCGGCAGATCCACTGTAGGAGCAAATACCCTTCCATCGCCGCCGTGCGCGCTGCGAGCGCGTGCAACTCAGGATCAAGTCTGGTCCAGGGCTCCATGGTGTTCCTCCTTGTCAAACGGATGCCCACACCGGATCGCCCTCCGGACACGGACCTCACGTCAAGGCACTGGCGCCAGAACGACGAGCGTCGTTTGACAGCCCTGGTGCGCCCCGGTCTCCGGGTGCGCCGCGTGCGTTTGCGTGATCCCTGAAAACGCGACGTCGAGGCCGGACGCCGTAAGATAGGTAACGAGCTCGACGCGGGTCCACTCGCGCACGTGCGAGGGATTCGGCGGGGGCCCGTTGTGCTCCGGTCCGTAGCACAGCACCCGCTCCGGGGTCGAGAGGAGACCCACCGCAGCCAGGCGCATCCACTCCCGCAGGGTCTTGACGAGGCACGTCGGGTCCACAAGGTGCTCGATGACGTCCGCGCAGATGAGCACGGCACCGTCAACGTCGTAGGAGCTCAGGATGCTCGGGCCGACGCGCTCGAGGTCGACGTCGAACCACGTGCCGAACGGAGACTGCCGGGCGACGGCGAGGTTCGCGCCCGTGTCAATACCGATGATGTCGAATTCCGGAGAAAATCCTGATCGGTTCAACCCCGCGAGCTTCACGGCCTTGCCGCACCCGATATCGATGATGGTCTGATTCCCTGCCAGAGCGCGCCGTGACTGGGCAAGCCGGCCAAGGCAGGCCGCGAGATCGTACACGTGAGGCTGGAACCCGCCGGTGTTGTCATCATCGACGTACTCGGGAACCGCCCGCTCCACGTACCCCGCCTTGATGCCAAATCTCATAAGAAGTCCGTGACTCCTTTTGAGTCCGTGAACGAGGCGGTGTTGGGGGTTCCTCTCGGGTGAGGACACGGCGGCGCCGTAGACCGGCGCTCGGGCAGGTTCCGTGGCGCGAAAGCGTCGGCCGGCTCGCCGTCATAGAGCACGCGGATAGACCACTTGATGATCTGCTCGATGTGGTCCCGCTCCAGCGTGCGGGTTTTCTGTTTGAGCCACGCGAGATCCTCGTTGATGAGTTGCCGGTACGCTGCGCGGTTCGTCGTCGTCACGGAGAGATCACTGGCGACGTACTCCGTACGGTCGCTAATACCTCTTGGTCGCGGAGAACGGTCTTGGGCAGGTCCAACCCGGGTAGATCTGGCTCGATCGGCTCGTACCGATTGAAGAGCTCGATGGCATCAAAGGTCTCCAGGCGCCCAAGGTCCTTCACGATGAAACGGCCCGGTTCCAGGTAGATCGCGCTCGACGTGCTTGTGCGCAGCCAGTATTGGCGCTCGACGCGGGGTTCGAGAACCCCGCAGGTGGGACACCGGGGCCCCGTCAGCGTCCCCTTGGAGCACCAGCCGATCTCGCCAGTCTCAACGCCGTCGTCGAGCGGATCGGTATCCTCACGCGTCACCGGCCAGGCGAGATCGTGGCGCAGATCAGGGATACCTTGTGGATCCTGGGGAGGAAACCACTGGACGACGTTCACGGTGCGATCCTTCGGACGGTAGATCGTCACGATGCCTCCTCCTGCACGACGTCGCCGAAGCCGGCGATCGACAGGGCGCGTACGATCATGCCAGCGTGCTTCTTCGAGAGATCCCGCGGGCCGTGCCCGGGGATCGTGATTGTCACGGAGCGGTCCGGCCCATCACCCTTGACTGGCGATGCCGGGCGGTGGTACTGAAGGTGCCCGTTCCGCCCCGATCGCCGCGAGAAGCCGTGCCGCAGGAGCCAGCGCTCGATCCCGTCGCGCGTCATCGTGGTTGCCGCGGTCGGCCGGCCAGGGTATCGGCCACCGTTCCACCGAGCTCGAGCACCCAGAGGGCGACGGCGAACAGCGCTCGGGTGACCGTCGACCGGGGTGGCGGGATCAACCCCACGAAGTCGCCATCGTCGTGCGCTCCAGTTCTCAGAGGGTGGCGGCTGAACGTCCCCGGAGCATCGATGCCGCGCCGGCGACGTCGCGCTTCCGGGGCCCGTATGCTCATCGAGCGATGGGTCTCGCCTCGAGGGCCATCTTCATCTTCCTCGTCATGCGCTCGCGGCCCGCGGCAATCGTTTGCTCATCGATTCTCTTCCCTCTCGTTTTCTGCCCGACGTCCCGCCCATTTTTCCCGCCCTCGACGACCGCCATCCCGGACGCCCAGGACCGTACCCCGCCCCAGGCGCCCGGGACCATCTCCTTACTCCGACGCCGCGGAACCCGGCTCCTGCTCACCCAGCTCTCCGGCCGGCGGCTCCACCTTCTCGCCCACCGACGCCCCTTCGACCGGCGCCGCTACCGCGCCCGCCGCCGAACCCGGCACGCCCGTGCCGCTATCGTCGACCTTCGTCTCCCGACCGTCCTTTTCCTCGTCCATGGCTCCTCCTTTCCCGCGCCTCGATCAGCGCATTCTTAGTTCCGCTCCTCGCCCTTTGACGAGCTGCAAGCTGCCACGATCCCAGTAGCTACAACACGAGCTCCCCGACAGTTCCAGCACACGCGAAACCCCAAATCCGTCGACCACGAGCACGCGTTGGCCGGATACTCAGCCCGAAGCTCGAGAATGAACGAGCGGAGATCCGCCGGGATCTCCTCCGGTAAACAGCAGATCAGGCACCGCTCCATCGCTACGCCTCCGCCTCCCTACTCAGATCGATCACCCCCACGCAGGGAACCTCGTAGGCCAACATCACGCTCGGAAATTCACCGGTGCAGGTCCGGCAAACGTACACGCCGCGGTCGTCGTTCATCGTGAGGACGTGGAGAATCACGGCTGAAGTTGGCACGAAATGTTCCTCGTGGAATTACGTGAGGCTGCGTAGGAAACGCCTCGTAGCTCCGCCGCAGCGCCGTTAGAGGTCCCAACCGCCACGATTCGGAGACTACGACGGTAGTAGATCGAACCGCAAGTAAGAAATATGGCGCCGGGTGGCTGATCCGGTTCTACGCGCGGCTGCGTAGGGCGCGAGAGGCCGGTTCAATCGCGTGTGAGGTACAGTCCGGGCCGATTTGGCAAGGGTGGGCGGCTGTCAATGCTCGAACAAGTGGGGGGGAGTGGTCGAGCTCGGGCGAGACTGGGGCGAGACTGGGGCGATCTCAGAGCGGCTGGGCGAGGTAGTCAAGCATGGCGCTAGGTTGCGAGACGAAGAGGCGACATAGCACCATGTAACCTTAGACCTTACAAAATGACATTCTGTCAGGCACTCGTGAGGGGGAATATCTACCATACCGTGTCACAAAAGAGACGGTTTACGGCACCTTTTGAGGTAGGCGCGGCGGTAACATGCTGATAATGCTCTACTACGATTATGGTACTGGTATTGCATCCTATTATCTGCGGCATGCGACGGCGGATGCTCTGCGGATGCTCTGCGGATGCTATGCGGTCGCTTGACTACCGGCAGAGGGAAGGGACACGGGATGATGGATCAGAACGCGACGCGCAACAGCGCGGCGTGTTCTCCTACAGGCGCATCTCGCACGGTGGCGCGCCATGTAGAGACACGATCGGATCTCACCAACGGAGAACCTACTACCATGACCACGAAGACCAACGGTAAGGGCTCAGGCATGCGGCTGAACGCGGACGCGCTGAACGCGGGCATGCGGGCGGCGGAGAGCGAGACGGCGGGACTGAAGGCAGAGTACAAGGGCCAGCTGTCTCAGCTGCGCACCTTGCACAAGCGGGACGATTCGATCGCCTGCATTTTTTGGGCGAAATTCGCGCATCGCAACGTCTGGCGCGACGCGGACACCGTCGGGCAGTCGTTCGGCAAGCTGGCGGACTTCATCCGGTTCGCGTTCGAGGTGCCGGAGATCGACGACGGCGGCAAGATGTTCGCGCGGGCGGAGAATCGCTGGCACTACCTCACGCGCACGGGCCGCAAGCTGGCGGGCATCGGGCAGGACGGCAGCACGGGCGCCAAGGTCGTCACGGTCGAATCCATCCTGAAGTACATCGACAAGAACGTGTCGATGCTGGCCGACGTGCGCGACGTGTACGCGGTAGCGCGCGCGGTAGCGACGATCTACCAGACGCGTAAGGCGCTCCTCAAGGCGCCGGTCGCAAAGGGCGCGGACGCGGATACGGGCATGGGCAAGCCCGGCGCGGAGGAGGTTGCGGCGTAACTTGAATTTTCAAGCTAGCTTGAAAGTCAAGCTAGCCTGAGAGTCAAGCGATCCGGACCGAGCGGGCGATGACACCAACGGGGACGGTACCGCGGTGGAGGATCACGCGGCCGATCAACTACTCCAGGGTAAGGGTGACACCGCGCGGGCCGGGCAGTCAGCTCGCCGACGGGGCCAGCATCGCCTGTCCACTCCCGGGCCGGCACATGCTGGCCGTTCCTCGGCGATCGGTCCGGACGCGGTGGCATCCGGACGCCACAGGCGGGATGTAGGAACCACGGGGCACTAAGGCAGGGGCAAGACGGAAGCGTGAAAGTCAAGCGAAGGAGTCTGCCATGACGGTGAAGCGGCTGAGGGAAATCGCCGCGCGGGCGGTGATGCTAGCGGTCGAGCACCTGGACGGCGGCACGCTCGGGCGTGGGGCCGCGGAGCGGGTGGGCGTGAGAAACGCGCCGGGCCTGCCCCTGCATGACGCGGTCGCGCGCGCGGTGGCCGAGCACGTCACCAGGTGGTCCGACGGGGCCGAGCACTTGCGGGTCGTGTTCCTGGTGCGGGATCTCGCCGATCGGAAGGTACGGCGCCTGCTGCGCCGGCCTCCGCTGCCCCGGGCGGATGAGCTGATGCTCAGCGAGCTGCCCGACATCGCCCTCGGGCCGCCCCCGCGCGCGCCCCGGGCGGAGCGGGTGCGGCCCCAGATCGCGAAGGTGCTGGACAGGTCCACGGGCCCCGGGAAGCGCGCGGTGGGCCGGATGCCGACCTCCCGGAGCCCGGGGCTCTTCCGCGGCATCGCCCTCGAGGCCGCATACCAGCTCTGGTTGACCGAGTGGGCTGGGCGCCGCCCCGCCCTGTCCAGAGCCACCTGGTACGAGCACGCCTGGCGCCCTGGCTGGCGGCCGGGCACGCCGATTCTCCCCGCCGCCGCGCGACCGGCGCCGGACGCGCGCGACCGGCGCGCGACCGGCGCGCCACGCTTCGACCTGTACGCCGAGGCTCTCCGCGCCGGCGCCCGCTACCGCTCCCCGGTCCGGATCGTCCGGGCCTAGCCATTCCGTTCTCCCACCACCAAGCTTGAGATGAGACGCACCGCCCACGGAGACCTTTTCCTGTGCGACGCCTGCATGGACATCCCGCTGGTGCTCCGCAAGGCCCGAAGGCATCTGTCTGCGCGCAGGGGCGATCGAGTGCGAGCAGATGCTCACCGACCGACTCCCACGTCAATTCGCTTGAAATTCACGTTATGAAGGAGGTGACGGTCATGGACTGGATCCTCTACCTGCTCATCTTCACGTCGACGCTGCGGGGCAACGTCATCACCATCGTGTCCCTCGGGAGCTTCGAGACGCCCCGGGAGTGTCGCGAGGTGGCCGTGCGGGTTCCGCCTCTCGGCATCACGTTCTGCGAGCATCGGCCATCCGCATGAGCTCCACCCCGTTCCACTGGTGCGGAGCCTGGTGTAGCGGCACAGGATCAAGGATCCAATCCCGCGCGATCGCATCCTTCTACGTCGTCTCGCCGGGCTATTCCGGCTACTGCGTGCGTCCCGCACGTACCGCCTGTCTTGAGCAGCTCGAGGCCAACTTCGGCGCCGAGGCCGTTCTACGCGACCTCGCGTAGTTCACCCTCCCGGGGAAATGGTCCCCGGGCGTTCGCAACCACCCCAAAAGGAGATCCCCATGCACAACGTCCAGATGGCCGTGAAGGGCAACGTTCTGACCATCACCGTCGACCTGTCCCAGCCCGGTACCATCTCGAAGACCGGCAAGTCCACCATCATCGGGAGCACGGGCGGCTGGGTCTCGATTCTCCCAGGGGCTCCTGGAGCGGTGTCGGTCAGCGCCGAGATCAAGGTGGGCCTGAACGTGCTCGGCCCGTTGCCGAAGGCGGCGTAGGGGCTCACGTGCTCACCCGAGCCCAGATCGCGGACCGGGCCCAGGCCGGTCTGATCGACACGGAAACGCTGTTCTGCGAGATGTACGAGGAGCTTTCTCTCCTCGCCCTGACGCTCACGGAGCACCTCGACGAGGGGCCGGTAGATTCCGGCATCTGGTCCGAGCACAAGGTCCTGATCCGTTCCATGCTGGCGCGTATCGAAGCCACGAAGGTGAACATGCCCGAGACCTTCCGCCCCGGTGACCGCGTGAGCGTCATCGGGCAGGGTTGCGGCGTCCCGAATTTCCTCGTCGGAGCGGCCGGCCACATCGTAACGATGCACCGAGGCCGCGGCCGTCGGTCCAACATCTGGTACGCCCGAGTACGGTTCGACGCGAGCACAAAACCCCACAGCGTCTGCCTCCTCGATCTCCGTCGTCTGTAAACGGTTTCTCAGCGGCATGACGTTCACGTGTTTCCATGAAGGAGGTGATTCGTATGGTCATCGGCCCCGCGGTCCAACAGGCCCTGCGCGATCGGGCCCAGCAGATGATCGCGCTCCGGGAGCTTCGGTGCGGGCGCCCGAATCGTCAGGAGCGCGCCGAGACGCACGCCGGCGCCGGCATTGACGCCGGCACGGCCATCGCCAGCCTCCGCAGCATGCTGGAGGTCCTCGCGCCCCGAGAGATCCGGGAGCTCGTCGACGCCGTCGAGCGGTTCGCCGAGCGCGAGCGTGCGTCCTGCACCATCGAGCGGCTGTTCGCCTAAAAGTCCGCCTCACCATCCCGGTCGGTCACGCCGCTGCGCAGATGCATGCAGCGGCATGCCACACCGTCCCGCAAGGAGGCTTTCGTGAGAACCATGCCCATATCGCTCAACGACCGCATCGACACCGAAGACACCGACCTGATCGAGCACCTCCAGGAGGAACCGGCGCACCGGCCCCGCTGGGCCCTCCTCGTCGGCAACCTGGCCCTCTACGAGCGCGAGGTGAGCCGGGCCGAGATGGTCAGGGCCGCGCGTCCCGGCTGCATCGCCCCGAGCGCCAGCGTAGCCGCCTTCTCCGCCGGCGGGATCGGCCACGGCGGGCTGCTCGACTACGTCATCGACCCCCGGTCCACACCCGAGTTCTGGGAGGACCACCCCGACGCCTGGTCGGAGCAGGGCCTCCAGGATGATGAGGAGTCCGTGCTGGCCCACCGGAAGCTGACCCGTGGGATGTTCCGCCACGCCCCGCCGAGCTATCTCGCCGCCTTCAACGAGGTCGAGACGTTCCTGATCACCAACGAGGACGCGCCGGGCCTGGCTCTCACCCTGGCCGAGGCCGACCGCCGCGGGATCGGTCGGCTCTTCCCGCTCGAGCTCTGGCTGGCCCACTGGCGGCGGGCGTGACCGTCTTCGTGCCCCGTCGGCCCGTCGCACACCCGCTCCGCTTTGAGATCAGCAAGAGGACCAACACCGTCTCGGTCATCAGTTCCAGGGGCCACGTCATCGCGACCGGCCGGAGCGTGCGTGAGGCCAAGCAAGAACTGGCCGTGTTCCTCGCCGAGCTCCGGGCGTGGGAAGTGGTCGAAGAGGGCCTCGAGCAGCTCGTGACCAGGACCATGCGCCTGCGCGGCTTCGATCGCCGCGCCGCCGTCCAGTTTCTCCGAGAGGTCATGAGCCTGTTTGTCTGAAAGGAGGTCCGCATGAGCCGCCGCCGTTGTCCCACGCCTCAGCCCGAACTCGAGGAGTTTGCCGGCGTCGTACGCGCCGTGATCCTGAGTCTCCTGCTCATCGCCACCACGGGCGCCCTCCTGCTCTGGCCCTCGTGGGCTCCGCTCCTGCCCATGCGCCCATTCGACGGCATGCCCTGAGAACACGGCGCCAGAAGGGCTTGAAATTCACGCGAAAGGAGATCGCATGCGACCGAGTGCTGGTGGGAAGCTCTCGCTTAGTGAAACTCGACTCGCGAATACTCTCAGAATCCTTCTACAAATCAAGGCGAATGCTGAGGAAATAATTGGCGTGAACCGCACGGTGCGTGAGATCGCTGGGACCTTTGCCGTCGACAAACGGGTCGCGTTCTTCAAGGTGGTATTTGGAAGACGCGCGCTGGCTCGGCGCGAGGCGCTCGCCAATCGGCTGGAGCCGCCCCAGGGCCACCAGCGCCGGACGCGATCGAAGCGACCGAAGCAAGAGGAGGATCTGTGAGCGATCGCTGCGGCAAAAACAAAGAGACAGGGGTTCACGTTCCTGACCTTCATGGCGTCAGCCGGGATGACGACGCCAACCTGATGGTACTGGACGTTCCGTGCATCCACTGTGGCCGGTCCGGGTCATTTGTTCTCGACCCGGTTGACATCCAGTGGTGAGCCGGACCGAAGCCATGCGGGGGCAAACTTGAAATCCAAGCCGCGCGGCAAGCCCGAGGACGAGATCATCAAGTGCCTCGTGCGGGCCAGTGCCCACTCGGGATACGGCGCCTCCGCGACCTTCGACGACTGGCTGGAGCTCGTCGAGGCGGCGATCGACATGGCCCCGGTCCACGTCCAGGCTTTCGCGGAGACCGGCGAGATGGCCAAGGATCCGCCCCCGGTCAAAACCCTCTGGGAGCGGATGCGGCAGCGCTACCACGATCTGATCCCGTTTGCCGATGCCTTCTGTGTCCTCCTGGAGGGGTCCGTCGGCGACGATGGGCAGCTCACGTACCGGGACGTTGTGGGCCAGGTCTTCATGCTCTTCGGCCATCCGAACACCTGGACCGGGCAGTTCTTCACGCCGTTCGAGATTGCGCGGTTCATGGCCATGATGACGTTCGGCGCCGAGCCCGCCACCCTCGTCCACCAGCGCCTCCGGGACGCGATCGGGAAGTCTCCAGCGGCCACGGCGATGCTGCTTGCCGGGCTCGGGCTCGAGGGTGAGGCCGCCCAGAAGTGGTACTTCGAGCGCGTCATCCCCGCGTGTCTGGATCACTACGAGCCCGTCAGCATCAACGACCCCGCGGTGGGATCTGGTGTTTTGCTCCTCGCCGCAGCTTCTATTTTCCCCCGATGGATGATCACGCGCGGCCTCGTCACCTTCTACGGGACTGACATCGACCGCACCTGTGTTCGCATGTGCCGGATCAACTGCCGGCTCTACGGCCTTCGGGGCGCTCCGGTCCGGCTGCTCAAGGAAGCTGCGTGACCACCCGCGAACTGGCCCGCCAGCATCTTGGCCTGACGTTGCCTTGTACGCTCGAGGCCCTCCAGCATGCGTACAGGGCTGCTGTAAAACGCTGCCACCCCGATGTCGGCGGCACCTCCAAGCAATTTGTGGAGCTTCGAGCCGCCTATGACCAGATCCGGCGTGATCCCATGAGCTTCGACGACATCGGCGAGGGATCTCGGAAAACGATCGACGGCACGCTCTTGGCCGAGCTTGGCCAGGGGCTCGGGCCCACGGTCAACGGCCGCCAGTGCGGCGAGTGCTCCGGGCGTGGGTGGACCACGTACCGGGACGAGATCACGCGCCCATGCCCCGAATGCCTGAAGGTCGCCTTCCGGCCCCGCCACTTCACGTGGTGCCGCCGCTGCTACGGCAGCGGCACCGTCGTTGCCGGGCACGTCATTCGCTACCAGAAATGCTTCCGATGCCATGGCGTTGGTGAGATCGCCCTGTTTAACCCCGTGTTCCCCAAGGGTCGGTTGACCTAGAAAGGAGAAGAACATCGACGCTATCCTCTGTGACCTGAATGGGAGTCTCGTTGTACTCTCCGAGATGTTTTTCAGCGACACGCACGAGAAGTTCATCGAGGCATGGCCGACTGGGCTCAGAGCCCACCTAGCGCGTGCGCGCGGGCTGACGCTCCCGCGTTCTCTGACCTACCACGGCGACGGGAACTACCACGATGCAGACATCCCCACGCTGACCATCCCGCTCGAGCACGGTGGACGGACCCATGCGATCGCCCGCTGGATCGTTCCGGTCGAACCTCCCAAGCGGTATAAGCTCGACCGGCTACGCTGGACGGGGTCCTACGGCTGGTCGATCCTCCTGCCGAGAAGCTCGACCTCCGTTGGTGTCGGCGACGCGCGCGACGAGGCTGTCGCGCGCCGCGCTCGGGTGAAGGCCAGTGCGTAACCCCGACTGCCATCTAAGCCTTGTTGCACCCCTGCGCGACCCTGTCGACCCATGCACCGTGACTCTGGCGCCCGACCCTGCCCGGCGTCTGGTCGGCATCGCCGAACGGGTGAAACGCGCGGCCGGGCCCGCGATCGGCCTGACGCGTTCGTCGTTCCCGACGTCGCGTGCCTCTCCGGCTGAGCCGTACAGCAGAGTTCGCGCAACACTCGAGTACCTCCGAACGTGTCAAGCCGCTCGTGCCGCCGGGCTCCGTGTCGCATACACGACGGACCCAGCCTGGCTCGTCACCATGGCTATCAACCGCCGGGCGGGATGGCCGGATGACCCTTCGCTGTCTCGCGGCTCGGCCATGCCGGTCAACGGCCGCTATCCGCTCAAGGCGAGCGGCGATCCTTACAACCATCTGCGACTCATCGCCCGAAAAATCAACACGCCGCGCTTGATCGTTCATGCTTCCGGACTCGGCGAGTGGCGGAAGATGCTCATGGCGCGGCTTCCGCATCGGTTCCAGACGTCACACGATATATGAAAGGAGACCCATGGCCAAGACTGCAACTCCATCGTTCTTCATCGAGTGGTCCGTCATCAGCGTGCCCGTGAAATCCAAGCCAGCAGCACGTAACCAGAAGACCGAGCTGACCATCTTCCACACCGGCTGCAACGCGCCCAGGAAGCAGCTGTTTCTCTGTACGGCGTGCGACAAGCCGGCCATGACCGATGAGGACATCGTCAAGGCGTACAAGACGGAGGCCGATCGCCACGTGCTGCTGACGCCCGCGGAGATCGACGAGCTCGCCAGCGAGAAGAGCAAGCGGCTCGAGGTGAAAGCCTTCGTGCCCTTCGAGGAGGTCGACCCCGTCTACCTCGGCCCGTCGTTCCACCTGGGCCCCATCGACCCGAGCGCGGGGAAGGGGTTCACGCTCCTGCGAGAAGCCATGCGGATGACCGGCCGCGCCGCCCTGGTCCAGTATGCCGGCGCCGGGCGTGACAAGATCGGCCTGATCCGGCCCACGCCCGATGCCCTGATGCTCCACGAGCTGTTCTACGCCACCGAGGTCAACGCGTTCGAGGGCCTCAAGCCCGCGGTGACCCTCAGCGATAGCGAGCTCGACCTCGCCAAGCAGCTCGTGGGGTCCTTCGAGGCGTCGTTCCACGACGCGCTCGAGCAGCACCAGGATGGGTTCGAGGTGAGGCTCCAGGCGCTCATCGCCGCCCGCGAGGCCGGCGAGACCGCCCCGGTCGAGGTCGCGAGGCCGGTGGCCCCGGTCATCGACCTCATGGCTGCGCTCAAGCAGAGCCTGGAGGCGAGGAAGGCGCCGGCGAAGGCTGCGGCCGCGGCCCCGAAGCGTACGAAGAAGATTGCCTGACGGAGGTGAGGGATGGAGACGTTGGAGACGTGGGGCGAGCTACAGCGCCGGCATCGCATGGAGCGCGCGGTGTGGGCGAAGACGGTGATTGACCTGCATCGAGGGAACATCAGCGCCGCGGCGCGCGGCGCCGGCGTCCAGCGAACGTATCTCTATCGCCTGATTCGGGAAGCAGGGTTTCCGCTCGGCCCGCGACGCGCGACGTGAATTTCAGACCCATGAAAGGAGCACGCCTGTGGAAAAACGCTTGAAGCTCAAGCCCGGAGAACCATTTCCCTGTCCCAAGTGCGGCGCCACTGATGACTGGAGCGCTTGGTACTACGACCCAGCATCGCAGTCGGTTCGGCTCATCGTTGGGAAAGACGGAACGCCCGAGGAGGCCGACTACGGCGGCGGCGGCGGTTACTTCGGGGACGCGACCGAGACCGACGTTCTGAAGTGCGGGTGTGGACATCTGATCCGGATCGCCGAGTTCATCATGGCCCCGGTAGGTCAAGACGCGATCGTCCAGGCACTCGTAGCTGCGCACCGAAGGAAGAACAAGGCCGCCCGGCGTGAGGCGATAGAGCGCGCGCTGCGCCGCCTCGATCGCCTGCACGCGAAGCATACGGCAGCCTGATGAAAGCCTGGCTCCCGACTGATCTGACGCAGCCCGAGATCGAGGGCATGATGCAGGATCCGGGCTGGGCCATGCAGGAGAAGGCTGACGGCAAGCACGTACTGGCTCACGTGGAGCACGGCCGAATCTTCGGGACGAACCGGAATGGAGAGGAGACGGCGATCCACTCTCCGGTGCTGCGGGCGCTATCCGAGATCATCCCGGTGACGATTCCAGACGGTGAGCTGCTCCACGAAGGCCCCCTCGTGCTCTACGATCTGCTCCAGCTCGAGAGCGAGGATCTCCGGTCCAGGACCTACGCCGTTCGGTGGGACCGGCTCGTCAAGCTGACCGACACGCTGGGTCCCCCGATCCAGCTGATCCGCTCAGCGTTCACAGGAACGGAGAAGCTCGATCTGCTCACGTTGTTGACCGATGAGCAGGCCGAAGGCGTGATTTTCAAGCGTCTCGATGCGCCCTACACCGAAGGGCGCCCGGTCATCGGGGGCACGATGCGCCGCTGGAAATTCCGCAAGCGCGTCGACGTCGTGGTCCAGCGTCGCGCGGCCACGGCCGATGACACCCGGTCGTTCGATATGTTCGCGTTCAACGCCGAGGGTGAAATCGTCTCGCTCGGCTCCGTCAGCGCTCGGCACTTCTATGAGGAACTCGAGCCCGGTCATGCCCGGATTGCCGAGGCCGAATACCTCTACGCCGGGCCTACGCATCACCTCGTTCAGCCTACCCTCATACGGTTCCGGGACGACAAGGTGGCTCAGGACTGCGGAGTCCATCAGCTCGTCCTCGGCAAGCGCTTCCGGAAAGCTAGCTAGAACAGGAGACCCATGGACCCTGACGCCAACCGCTTGGCCGAGCTCGTTGAGGCTCTGGATAACTGGCTCGTCTGTGGCGGGTTTCGCCCACGGGCGTGGCGCCAGACCGCGTAATCGAGAGGCCGACGAAGTAGGAGGGACGAAGGGATGAGCATGATCGACCAGTTCAAAGCTGCGCGGCGCGTATCGACGCCGCTGATCGGCATCACCACGCCGGATCCCGCGGCGACGATGCGCGAGATCTGCACGGCACTCAATGGCAAGAGCTTGAAATTCAGGTGGGACGTCGCCCAGGGGTTGATGGGCCTGAGCGACGAGGCGGCCCAGAAGGTCATGGAGCTGCTCGGCGAGCCTCCGGAGGACACCGACCCGGAGGCGTTCCGCATGGCACGCACCCAGGAGCCGGCGGCCACGCTGGCGCTAGCGGCGCAGTTCCCGGAGGGCGCCATCCTGTTCTTCTGCAACGCGCATCGCTTCCTGGATCCCCGGCCCGGCAACGAGGTGGTGATCCAGGCAGCCTGGAATCTCCGGGACCGGTTCAAGGAGAACTACCGGACGCTCGTGCTGCTCGCCCCGGACCTCGAGCTCCCGCTGGAGCTGCGCCAGGACGTCCGGCTGATCGACGAGCCCCTTCCGGGTGACGAGGTGCTGGCCCAGATCGTCAAGGATACCGTGGAGGCCGCCCAGCAGAAGGCTCCGGAGATCAAGGATCTCAAGCCCGCCCAGCTCGCCAAGGCGGTGGACGCACTCCGCGGCGTCGCCGCGTTCCCGGCCGAGCAGCTGACGGCCGAGAACGTCACCAGGAAGGGGATCGACTTCAACGGCCTCTGGGAGGCGAAGCGGAAGATGATCGAGCAGGGCCAGGGTCTTGGGATCTATCGAGGCCAGGACCGCTTCGCCGATCTCGACGGCCTCGCCAACATCAAGGGCTTCCTCACGCGGATCGCCGGTGGGAAGAACGCGCCACGGGTCGTCGTGTTCATGGACGAGTTCGGCAAGGCTCAGTCCGGCGCCAAGGGCGGCGATCTCAGTGGCACGAGTCAGAAGATGACCGGAACGCTGCTGTCGTTCATGGAGGACACGGGCGCCATCGGCCTGATCGCCTATGGCTGTCCCGGCACCGGCAAGACCGCCATGGCCAAGGCCACCGGCAACGAGCTCGATGGCCTGACCATCCTGTTCAACATCAGCGCCATGGAAGGGTCGCTCGTTGGCGAGAGTGTTCGGAATCTCCGCACGAATCTCAAGATCGTGGAGGCCGTCGCCGGCGGCCGGGCCCTCTTCATGGCCACCGCCAACGAGCTCAACAACATCCCCCCGGAGCTGCTCCAGCGGTTCAGCCTCGGGACGTGGTTTTTCGACATGCCCTCGGCCGAAGAGCGTGAGGCGGTCTGGAAGCTCTACATGAAGAAGCTCAAGGTGACCGAGCAGGCCCGCCCCAAGGATGACGGGTGGGTGCCCAGGAACATCAAACAGTGCTGTGAGCTGGCCGATCGGCTTGGCAGTACCCTCATCGAGGCCAGCGCCTACATCGTCCCGGTGGGGCGTTCGGCCAAAAAGGAGATCGAGACGATGCGGGCTATCGCGGACGGGAACTTCATCAGCGCCAGCCAGGCTGGCGTGTATCAGCGTAGCAAGGCGGCCGCGCTTGGCGGGGCGCGCGCGGTTGAGGTGAGCGAGTGAAAGAGCTGTTGACACGGGCTCGCGCAGCGCTGGAGACCCCGGGTGATCTCACGGATGCCGAGATTGTTCATCTCATCGAGGATCGGAGGAGGAGTGATGTCGATTCGCTGGTACCAATACACGAAGACGGTCAGGCAGGGGTTCGTCGATCTGAGCTTGGACGATGCCGTCGCCGAGACGTTCGGTGGAGGCGCTGTCGCTGGCCAGATAGCCGACGATGGCGCGTGGTTCGAGCTCTACCAACTCATCGAGTCCCACGCTGCGTTCTCCCCGGTGGGGCTTCGGAGTCGGCTCGCGGATGCCGGTGAGAACTGGCCGGACACGCCACAGGCTCTACGGAAGGCGGTCATGGAACTCGTGTGCGCCGAGATCCTCCCGCTGGCCCTCGAGAAGCACACGACCGAGGGCGGGGATGACGATATGGAGTGGGCGCACGAAGTCCAGGTGGACCAGGTCGACGCTGATGGCGCCGTCAAGGAATTGGACGCGCGTCTCGGCGATGATCTGATGGGCACGTTCGAGGAGTTCTTACTGGCGGAGCAGGAACCCGCCGAGAAAGGAGGCGAAGCATGAGCCACGTCGTCAAGATGGAACTGTCGATCAAGGACCCCAAGGCCCTCGAAGCGGCATGCAAGGATCTCAGTGCCGAGGTCATCGCCATCGACCTCAGGTACCAACAGGTGAGCCTTCGATGGGGAGATGGGACGACTCAGACGATCAAGTACCGGTCGGATTCGCTCCACGATCTTCACGTGGGTCAACGTCTCAGTGTGACGGTCAATCCCCACGAAACGGTCACGTTCTTCGATCGGACCGTGGTGACTGGAACGGCGATCCGACTCCCCGGGTGGCGGTATCCCATCGTCATCCCCGACGACAAGGCCCTTCACGGGAACAAGATCTTCTCGGACGACTACCAGGGCCATTGGGGGGACATGAAGGTCTTCCACCGGATGAAGCATCTCTACGCGGTCCACGTCGGGATCCAGGCGGCCAGGAAGATGGGGCGCACCGTCGTCGGTCGCGTCGTGACGCAGACCGCCACTGGCACTCGGACTAGGATCGAGCTGGCGTGAGCCCGTTCTGGACTGAGTCTTGACACGATCGAGGACTGCATTCACCTGGCCACGCTGGCACACCGCGGCCAGAAGGACAAGGCCGGTGAGCCGTACATCCTGCACTCGCTCCGGGTCATGCTGACCTTCAGTACCAACCTGGAGCGCCGTGGCAGATGTTGTCGAGGACACCACGATTACGCTCGACGATCTGGACAATCTCGGGTTGGACCCAATCGCCCTGGAAGCGATCGAGGCCGTCACGCGCCGGCCGGCTCCAGGCGAGCCTCCGCCAGGCAGACGTCGTGAGCCGTACCTGGAGTTCATCGCTCGGGCTGGCCGCAATACGATTGGGAGAGTCGTCAAGATAGCGGACATCATGGACAACATCTCCAGGCTGAGCAAGTTACCGAACATCGTCGAAGCCCAGAGCCTCGCCGTGCGGTACCGCACGGCGTTGGCAATCCTCGAACTTGACACTCAAGCCGGAATGAAGGAGGGAGTCTGATGGCAAAAGGGAAGATCATTCTCGAGATCGACGAGGCAGGGAATCCGACGATCAGCGTCCAGGGCATGAAGGGCCCCGGCTGCAAGGCGCTGACGAAGCCTCTGGAAGACATCTACGGCCGCGTCGTCTCGTCGAAGAAGACGGCGGAGTACCACCAGGTCGAGCAGGCGGCACCGGCGCGCGTGAGGCGCTGAATGACGATCATCCTGGTCAACGAAGCCGGTGAGCTCGTGTTCATCTATAAGGATGCGATGCGTCCACTGATCGAGGAAGGCGAGGCCACCATCCGCCGGGCCTCCCATGTGGAACCCACGCCGGACGGGAAGTGGACCGCCGATCTGACGCCGGTCAGCGGCCCTATCTTGGGTTCCTTCGCCCTACGGGATGAGGCGCTCAGAGAGGAGATTCGATGGCTCGAAGAACATCATCTCATGTAAACGATCCGACTGTTGTTTTCGCGTGGGCCACACCCTCGAGCCAGGGAACCACTACATACGAGACCGTACTAAAACGGGACGGTTCGATGAGCTGTTCGTGCCCAGGCTGGGTCTTCGCCCGTAAGGGCGCCGAACGGATCTGCAAGCATATCCGAGAGTACGCCGGCGAGGCCGCGACCATCATGAGCAGGATTCTCGCCGGCCATCAGGTCGACTGGGACCGGGTTCCCTCGGCCCTGACCGTGACTCTCATTCCCCAGCACGTGGTCGTCCAGGGAAAAGGAAAGAAAGCTCCAGCGGCGCGCGCCGATGCGGCGAGCGCGGCCGCCATCCTCCAGAACCGCCGCGCGATCAGCTTCGAGGAGTGACCCCATGGCGCTGGTGCCGCTCTCGAAGATAGGTCGCCGCTGCCGCGCGTGTTGGATAGATCCCGGTACCAACCGCATCTGTCCAGGATGCAAGAAGCCGATTCATCGACGCTGTCATGCCAAGCACGTTGTAGAGCACCCCGAGTGTTCTGTAGAGGTCCAGACTATGCGCCGTTACTGCGGTGGTCAATGGAGTAAAGGATGAAATGGAAGAAACCCAAGTGGATGACACCCTACCTCAGTTTGATTGAGAACACGGGCGGTTGGTTCACGCCTGAGCACACAATGAACTGTGATGACTGCTGCAACGTTAGCGATGACCTATGCTGCATCGTCGTGCAGAGTCAAATCACACTCCTAGAACGACTGTACGCCAAGGGACTGCTCAATCCCAATCCCAAGGTCAAGAGGGGCGTCTAATGATCCGCCACCCGTGGCAAACTACGATGAGCGTCGTACACGAACATCAAAGGAGCGTGTAATGAGCACCCAGAATGGAACCGGCAACATCTTCGACCGCGCGGTCATCATCTCGGTCGGCCTGACGCGCCTCGGTACGCGCCGGAAGGTCGCCTCCGGCGCCGTCGAGATCGAGACCGACAAGTCGATGATCCACGTCAGCAAGGACATCCTGGAGAGCCAGGAGCTCCAGGACGTCGAGAAGCTGGACGGCGAGATCCGGCGGTACATCCAGCTGAAGTGTCTGCCCTCGCCGCTCAAGAGCGGCTGCTACATGCTCCCGATCCCCCTGGTTGAGATCGTCGATCGGAGGCTCGAGGAGTTCTTCGCCCAGCGGACGACCCTGGTCGAGATCTTCCTGACCGCGTACCCGGCTAAGGTGGAGGACGCCCAGCGCCGGCTCGGCCCGAAGCTCTTCAACCCGATGGACTACCCGCCCCTCGAGCGCGTTCGGGCGGCCTTCGGCGCCAGCTCCCAGTACCTCACCTTCAGTGTCCCCGGTAATCTCGAGTCCATCAGCCGGTCCATCTTCGCGCGGGAGACGGAGAAGGCGTATGCCCGGCTCGCCGTGGTCGAGGACGAGATCACCCAGGTCCTCCGGCTCACGCTCAAGGATCTGGTCGACCACATGGTTAGCCGGCTCGCCGCCGGTGAGGGTGGCAAGCCGAAGATCTTTAAGAACAGCCTCGTGGCGAACATGACCGAGTTCCTGGACACCTTCAGGGCCAGGAACCTCACCAACGACGAGGAGCTCGACGTGCTGGTCGAGCAGGCCAAGGGGATCCTGAACGGCGTCAATCCCCAGGCCCTGCGGGACAACACGTCCATCCGGACGTACGTGCAGACCGAGATGGCGAAGATCAAGGGCGCCCTCGACACGATGGTGATGAACAAGCCGACCCGGCAGATCAGCTTCGAGGACGCGGACGCCGCGTGATGGAGAAGCTCTTCTACAAGGACTTCGAGACGGGCGTCAGGCGCTGGACGAACGGCGAACCCGTGAGAGCGGTCCAGGGCGGGCCGCTCAACACCTGGTACCTCGTTATCCGCCGGCGGGCGTCCGATCTACTCATCCCGGAGTATTGCCTGGAAGGCGCCGGAAAGGCGTGGCTCAACGAGCATTACCCACGCCACGACTGCGGCGAACGTCTGTATCACCCGAAAGACGATCCGAAGGAATGGCAGTGTTCGAAGTGCGCCATGGTGAGACCAACCGAGAGGAGAGCGTGATGGAGCAGGTCCTAGTTGGGCCGCCGCGGCGCGGGGTTGTTCCCTCGCGCTCGCTTGCGGCCATGCGGCGGCTGGTGGAGACCCCGGATGTCCTGATCATCGTTCTCGAGCATTGGCAGGAGCGTCTGCGCGGCACGACGCGCATACCCAAGCGCGTGCAAACTGGCGCGTACACCTTCATGGCGCCGAACCGTGCGGGGCAGGTCACCGAGCAATGGTGCTACTACCCGAAGGCGAGCGAGCTCCGGTTCAACGCTGACGGATCCGTCACGTTCCATCCGGGTACGGAGAAGAGCTGGACGTTGGCGTTCGCCGTGCCGATCGAGAAGCCGCCGGTTAAGGCACTGCCGGAAGCCGACTGCCAGCTCGATTCACGCGGCGTCTGCATGTTCCACCACGTAGAGCACGCCGAGGAAAAGTGATCCCCTTCGACCGGACCATCTGCGCCTGTCCGAAGGACGTCGCCAACTGCAAGTCCAGGCCGGGTTACCTTCTCCGGGAAGACATTACCAGGATCGGCGAGTTTCTAGCGGGACGCGGCGAGATCAATCACCCGGAAGAGATCCTTACGCTGCTCCGGGCCTCGAAGGGCGCTATCGTCTTCAGCCACGACCGCGGGCCTTTCCGGATCGGCACGATCACGCCCCAGCTCCAGCGGTGCCCCAACCGAAGCAGTGAGGCGCAATCAGTACGGCTAGCTCGCCCGAAGGTGGAGGCCGCCCGTTGGTATCGGAGGGCGTGAGTGATCCTGTGAAGCCTCGGAATGCTAGCCGCTACTGCGGCGGTCAGGTCCGGAAGAAACTTGTTCTGAGGCGCTACGTATGCGATACTGGTGGCGATGGGTAAGCGCAAAGATCCTACGGCGGTGGCCCTCGGTCGACGTGGCGGTAAGGCCCGGTGGAAAGGTTCCACGAAGGCACAGCGCGTAGCTGAGATGCGCCAGGTCGTTCAGGCTCGGTGGCAGAAACGTGGAGGAAGATTCAATGAACGGTAATCGCCTGAAGCACAAGCACCACTTCGCGCTGGATTCTGCGTTGGGCAAGATGCGTTGCATCCGTGATGGCTGCGCGGCTACGCGAGCGTATCGCGGCGGCCGCCGAGGTCGTTCCGGACACCGTCGCGGCTCCTTCGTTCGATAAAGAAGGAAACAATGGGAATCCCGACCTTCTCAAAGAAGAACCGGCGTTTCGTGTGGAGATGCCCATGGACTTCGGCCGACGAGTGCGCAATGGCGGCAGAGCGTGAGGTTGCTGGGACCGATGAACCGCCCGATCAGTGCGTTGACCATCCCAACATCACAACCTCGTTCGATAACCACAGGGCATGATTGCCAACGAGATCATCAAGAGCTGCGCTGACGCCACGAATCTTTCAGAGGATAAGTGCAACGAGGTCCTCAAGGCCACGCTCAGTACCATTGGGCGCTACCTCAAAGAGGGAAGGCATGTCGTGATCGACGGATTCGGGACCTTCGGTCGTATCGAACAGAAAGAGAAGATCCGCGTATTCCGGCCAGCGCCTGAGCTCGTGGAGCGTGTAACCGCGTGGGCGGCTGTTCAGGAAAACGGCACCCGTGGGAATATCCCGCACCTTGGCCCCGGGGTGCAGGAACCACCGGAAAGTGCAGGTGGTGCAGGTGGTGCAGGTGGTGCAGGTGGTGCAGGTGGAGGTACAGTGCGCCCGGCGATCCTGCCTGTCCTGAAAAGGGTCCGTCCCGAAGACGAGACGTTGATCGAGCGCTGGCTGATCGAGCGGGGCGCCAAGCTGTCCGATTCGCAGGCCGTTGATCGGCTCTTGTACCGGGAAGACGACACGAGGGTGTGGTCTGAAGAGACCATCAAGCTCGCGCGCAGGATACTCCAGGCGTTCGCGCGCCGGTCGCCGATCCCGCTAGTCCAGGTGGGTCTCGAGGCCGATCTCGCCCCGGGGATCATGCGCGGATCCGTTGTCATCAACGCCTACGCCCGCGACTACGTGGCGCGCTCGAGGTCCCGGCTCTCGAGGCTGGTGCTCTGGCGAGAAGCGGCTGAGCAGCAACGCATCGAGATCGCCCTCCGGACGCAGGGCTGGACCACGTTCTTCCGGTATGCCCAGGACTTCTACACCTGGATGGCCAACAAGAATCTACGGCATGCGGGCACCAATCCCCTTGCCGGGATGAACTCGGCCTATCGGCGGCCGATCGACTTCAACAAGGATGGCCGAATCATGGAGCGAGCCAGGTGCATCGAGATGTTGGAGTACCCACATCTCAGTGTGAGGGATCGGGCCATTCTCTATCTCACCGCCAACGGCCTTCGGGCCACTGAGGTCGGCCGGGCGAAGCTGGAGAACCTCACGCTCAGCCAGGCCGAGATCACCATCGTCGGCAAGGGAAGTAAGCAGCGCACCGTTGACCTCTTTCCCTGGACGGTCGCTGCGCTCGATGCCTACTTGCGGTCCAGGCGTTATTCGACCAACCCGCATCTTTTCCCCAATCAGTGGGGCCAAGCGACGACACAAAACGCAGTCTATCTCATGATCAGGCAGATTCGCGATTGCGTGTTCCCCCGTTCGGATCAGAAGTCAATCCGTCGGAACCTCACGCCCCACAAGTTCCGGCACTTCTTCGTCTCGGAACTGGAAAGGCGCGGCGCTCGCCTGAAGCTGATCATGAGACAGACCGGTCATTCCAATGTTGCCTCCGTGATGCGATACAGCCATGTTGACCGAGAAGAGGCCAGGGACACGATCGCGAAGATTGCCAAGAAGCCGTGGTTCAAGGCGCCGGCGACGGCAATGAACGGGAGGAGCACACGATGATTGGTGCCATCGTTCAGATAGCGCCGCTCAGGTTCGATCGCGGTTTCTTCATGGTCGAGTTGATCTTCCCACTCACCATCGGTGAAGCTCTTCCGCTCGGTATTCTGGGCGTTGAGCGGCTGGATCAGGATACGGCTGGGGAAGGGAAGAAGCTCGTGCTGAACGCAGGGCATCAGATCGGTACGATCTCGTGTACGATCTCGTGGATGCGATTGTATTCAATAAACTGAGCCTCATAGCCAGCCGGACACTGAGGCTGTTGCTGTTCCTGATCCTTACGCTAATGGCACTGATCCTGACAGCGTTTGCTTCGGCGATCGCTCAAGATGTTTTCGACAAGGACGGGAAGCGGCTTGGCGAGACCAAGCAGGACAAGGGGACCTACGAAGTCTTCGATCAGAAAGGCAACCGGATCGGCACCGGGCGCGTAGCGCCAGACGGATCGATCCGGGTCTACGATCCCAAGACCTTCAGGCCGCTGTACGAGATCAAGAAAGGACGTGGTAAGTGAGCTTCAGGATCATCATCGATGCCGAGAGCAAAGACGAGTTCGAGCTCTACACGCTCGCCGCCGCGGAAGCTCAGCGGATCGTTCTGCTCTTGGATGATCGCGGGTTCAAGGTGAAAAACAGCCTGATTCTTGACGTTGACGTCAGGTGTCCCCACGGAGCGCAATGATGCAGATTCTTACGAGTCCCGGCGTGCCGATCAAGGCGTGGGTCGACGGCGTAGAACTAGAGGATGCTGCGCGCCAGCAGCTCCTCAACGTCGCTGCGCTCCCGATTGTCGGACCGCACGTTGCCGTCATGCCGGACGTTCACTGGGGGATGGGATGCACCGTGGGGGCGGTCGTGCCCACGCGCGGCGCGATCATCCCGGCAGCGGTGGGGGTCGATTTGGGATGCGGAATGATCGCAGCGCGCACGACGCTGGATGCGAACGCCATAGATGTCAAGCGGGCGCGCATGGCGATCGAGGACGCCGTCCCCATCGGCGGCCCCGGTGTGCACGGGTCGTGGAACGAGCCGAGGTTCGGAGGGTCGCCGCGCGGAATCGAGGCCGCGTGGGACGGGCTGTGGCAACGCTGGGCGGCGATCCTGACGAAGCACAAGAAGCTCGACGGCGTGACGGTGGCTCAACTCGGCACACTCGGAACCGGCAACCACTTCATCGAGCTGTGCGTGGAGGACGCCGGTTCGTCAACGCTCTGGATCGTTCTTCACTCTGGCAGTCGCGGCCCCGGGAATCGGATCGGAACATACTTCATCAACCGAGCAAAAGAGGCATGGCTCAAGGCCCCGGTGCGTGTCGCGCTGGGCGATCCGAACCTTGCATGGCTCAGCGAGGGCACGGACGTCTTCGACGACTACGTGGAGGCCGTGGGGTGGGCGCAGGACTACGCGCGCACCAACCGCGACCTCATGCTCGACCGGGTCGCCGGAGTCCTCCGCGCCGCCTTCGGTCCGTTCTCGGCCGTCACGATGGCGAACTGCCACCACAACTACGTCCAGCGCGAGCGACACTTTGGCGAGGACCTGTGGATCACGCGCAAGGGTGCGGTTCGCGCCGGCGCCGGAGAGTGGGGCATTATCCCCGGGAGCATGGGCGCCCGGAGCTACGTCGTGCGCGGCCTCGGCGAGCCGATGGCGTTCAAGAGCTGCTCGCACGGGGCCGGGCGCCGGATGAGTCGCGGCAATGCGAAGCGGACCATCACGCTAGAGCAGCACGCCGCAGCGACGGCCGGCGTCGAGTGCCGAAAGGACGCCGGCGTGCTGGACGAGTCGCCAGCCGCGTACAAGGACATCGACGCCGTGATGGCCGCGCAGGCTGACCTGGTCGAGGTCGTGCATACGTTGAAGGGCATCATGTGCGTGAAGGGATGAAGAACGGGGACTGGCGGATAGACAGGTCTCCGTCGACCAGGAACGAATATAGGCGGCAATGGCTCGTGACAATCAGAACCAGGATCATTTTGGCTCTAGGCGGCCTGTGTGTGCGCTGTGGATTCAGCGACATCCGAGCCCTACAAATCGACCACGTTCATGCTGACGCTAAACTCGACAAGGTCAAGAAAGGGATCTCGTATTACTACCAGACCATGAAGAATCTCCACAGCGGGCGCTATCAGGTTCTCTGCGCTAATTGCAACACGATCAAGCGCCGGGAAAACCAAGAGTGTCCTCTCTATGGCGCGGACGGTCCGAACCCGTCCCGTATGGCCCTCTGCGTGAAGGGCTAACCCTATGAGCACAGACCGCCGCCAGCAGGAACGCCGACACGATGCGGAACGACGACGAGTAAGTTCGTGAAGGGAAGCGCGTGAGGGGGACCGCGACGTATCTCTGTCCGTGCGGCCTCACGGCCGCCGAGGTTGTTGACGACGCGAGGAATATGGTGCGCTTGTGTGACTGCGGTGGCCGCATGCGCATCGTCGCTCTCGACGCGGAGATGATCGTGAGCCTGCCGCCTCGTCAGGAGAACGCATGAGCCTCCCCGCCGCGCGGCTGCTCGACGGTGACGGTGGACCGCCGATCCCGCCGGCCTTCCCCCGCCGACCGAAACGGCGCCTCAAGATCACCGCCGCGATCGACTTCAAGTGGACCGACACGAACCGCCGGCGCTATTGGCCGAAAGGCCGAAGGCGCGCCGAAGGTGGAAGCCGGAAGCCAGCGAAGTGAGTCCCTGGACTCCGGAACGCCACGCGGAGTATAAAAAGACCATCGAGCAGATTCGCCGTTCGGCCATACACCAATCCAGTGGATGGCCTATGCACGATCTGAGGCGATGTCCTTGCCTATGCTGTGATAGCTACCGAGCGGTCATCGATGCGCTGGCAAAGCTCGCCGTCACGTTCCTCATGGAGGAATTGAATCCGCGGTTCCTGTGGCATACGCGGTATCAGCTCATCCGGCTGCTCCGTCGCCGGACGAATATGCTGAACCAAGCTGCGGTGAGGGAAGTCCTGAATCAGCTAGTGGCCGATCCAGATCGCAGAAGCGTCAAGGAGCGGATCGACTGGGGAGAGACGAAATGATCAACACCGTCCTCGAGGAGTATCAGCGGATCGTCCGGACGGCGAGCCCCAGGCCCACCACCTGGTGCGACGTCATCGGCAACGAGACCGCCGTAGAGCTGATCCGCGAAGCTATCCAGGCCGCGAACATCCAGAGTCAGCAGATGGCCCATACGCTGCTCTTCGGTCCTCCCGGTATGGGGAAAACCACGATGAGCAAGCTGGTGGCCGCCGAGATCGGTAGCGGATTTGTGGAAACTACAGCTAGCACACTTGAGACGCCGGCCGACATGGTCCGGATCCTGGATCAGCTAAACCTGGAGAAAGAGCGTACCGGGAAACCGTCGGTGCTGTTCATCGACGAGTGCCACATGATCGGCGCGGCCAAGGGGCGGCTTGCGATCGATCAGGAATCAATTTTCCCGCTACTCGAAGACTGGTTTTTTCCGCACAACCTTCTCGGAAAGCACTTCACGCGCTTCGATGGCCAGGACCGGGTCCTGACGGGCAACACGTTCTTGGTCTGGCCTTTCACGTGTGTAGGCGCCACAACGGAGCCGGGTCTCCTTTCCACTGCCTTGCTCCGCCGGTTCCTCATCCACATCGAGCTTCAGCCGTACACCGAGGAGGACATCGCGCGGATCATGGACGGATCCGCTCAGCGGATGGGCTGGGAGCTCGAGGATGGCGCCAGCACCGAGTTGGCCAAGTACGCGCGCCGGAACCCCGGCCGTGCCTACCAGCTTCTGACGTCGGCCCGCAATCGGGCGATCGCGACGACCAGATCGATCATCAGTCTCGACGTGGTTGCCGAAATCCTCGAGCGGATGCGGCTTTACCCCCAGGGCCTGACGGATACAGATGTCCGGATTCTTCAGATTCTTGCGGACCGGGCCCCAAAAGGTGTAGGAATGGCTGAGTTATGCCGAGCGGCGGGTATCAGCCAATCTCAGTTCAGTGGGATGCTGGAACCTTACCTTCGTCTTTTAGGGTTCGTCGAAACGCTGTCACGGCGGGTCATTACCAATCGCGGACTGGTGTACCTCGCCCAGCTCGATCGCGTCGACCAGACACGCCCCGAAGTCCGGGCCGCGGTGGCGGCAGCGCGCACGTCATGACCAGGTCGCAACCGGCGACCGTCGATCTGGCCGATCAACCGGCGACCGTCGATCTGGCCGATCAACCGGCGACCGTCGATCTGGCCGATCAGGTCTACCATGATGTTCTGCGGCTCCGTAATGACTACGCCGCGGCAACCGGGAATCTTCCGTGGTTTCTCGTTCTGGATGGTGAGAGCTATCTGGCACTTCTGAAGGCCGCCGATACATTCTGGGAAAGGCGCCTATCTAATCACGAAATTGGTCATGAGTATCGCAGCCGTGGAGGGGAGATACAGGGCGGCCTTGCTGGCTTTATGACAATGACCGTCGTCGTAATCCCGACCGACGGCATCAGAATGGTCAAGGTTGTTGGACCACCGTGGGAGGAGGCGATCATGTTACAGTTACCGGCGGCCACAGCGCAGCACGCATCATGAGGTGGCTAGTCATCATCGGCCTGTGCATCGACGGACTCTGGAAGCCAGAACGCCATGTCCCGGTCGATGCGGGCCGGGTTCTCGCAGCAGTCCGCAAGGCAATTCCAGAAGCGTGCCGACTGGCTGGCGTGCCGCAGCATAGTACACGTATCTCCGACGTTACCATCAAAACCAGGATCGTTTTTTGATGCGCGCACCATCTACGATGGTGGTAGAGACGCCTACGCGGAAGGTTCGCAAGCGCAAGTTCATTGACCTCTTCTGCGGGGCCGGCGGGAGCTCGACCGGCGCCCTCCGCGCCGCAGTGCGGCTTGGCATCGAGATAGAAATGCTGGCGATCAATCACTGGGAAAAGGCGATCGATACCCACGCGCTGAACCATCCCGACGTCCACCACATGCATGAGGATCTCGGCGCGATCGACCCGCGCAAGGCGGTCGACGAGATCGCTATGGGTCGGACGATCGACATCCTCTGGGCGTCTCCGGAATGCACCGAATTCTCATACAGCCGAGGCGGAAAGCCGATTTTCGGCCAGAGTCGGGCGACCGCGTGGCACCCGCTTCGGTGGATGGACCAGCTCAACATCAAGAAAGTCATCATCGAGAATGTCTCCAGCTTTCGAGCCTGGGGCCCCTCGGACGCGAACGGAAAGCCGATCAAGAAGCGCCGTGGCGAAACCTATCGCCAGTACCTCGATATGATCCGCTCGATGGGGTACACCGTCGAGGCCCGGGTGTTGAACGCCGCCGACTACGGTGCTGCCCAAGCTCGCCGGCGTCTGTTCATCATCGCCGTCAAGGGAAGCCGCAAGAAGATCCGCTGGCCCCAGTCGACTCACGCCCCGGCCGGCTCGCTGCCTGGGCTGCTGCCCTATCGAGGCGCGAAGGAAATCATCGACTGGTCGATTCGAGGCAAGTCGATCTTCAACCGGAAGAAGCCCCACGCCCAGAAGACGCTCGAGCGCATCCTGATCGGGGGGTCGAAATACTGGCCACTCCTCCGGCCGTTCCTTCCGATTCTTCGGGCGCACCTACTGGCTCGCTCAATCGACGAGCCCATCCCAACAGTGGCTGCCGGGGGAACGCATATCGGCCTCGCCGAGCCCATCCTGGTCCAGGTCAGCGGCCAGACCCCAGATTTCTCCGGTACGCGCGGCGAAGAAATAGCCGCGTGGCTCGAGATACACGCGCGGCGCCGCTTCGTGATCCTCGATGACGATACCGACATGGGCGTGGACACAGAGATCAGCTCACATCTGATTCAAACAGAATTCCTAACTGGTCTGACGATGCCGCTCGCGGAGGTTGCTCTGGAACACCTCATGTCACGACGCATATGACCCCATGTCAGCATCTCAAGTGGCTGCCGATGATGGGCGGCTACCGCTACGAGTGCTCCGAGTTCAAATGTCGAGCGGTTGGTATTCGCCACACCAACGGCGTCATCCGTCCTTATAGCGATAACGGACGCATTCTCCGAGACGCTCAGGCTCGCGAAGCTTGGGATACCAACGATCGGCGGCTCGCGGAGGCTGCTCAGCGCCGGGCCGAGCGCGAGGACGAGTGAGTATGAAAGACATGGTCGAAGAGATCCTCGATCGCTTCCCCGGTGCTTCACGGGCTGAGCGCGTCGACGCGGCGCTACGGAGTTTGACCCGGGCAACCACCGAAGCTCATATCACCGTTGCGGAGCTCGCCTGGGAAGTCCACACACGAGCGTACTGGATAATGCTAGTTCACGCCGACGGGACGAAGTACAGTTCGTCCCTGGATTACTTCCAGGACGCCCTGGCGATCGAGCCCGCGGAGCGCAGCGCGTTCTATCAGCGTCTCCGTCTCGGCAAGGCCATCTCGCGCATCGACCCCGGAATCAGGAACTGGACAAGGGACCAGCTTGCCACCCTGGGGATCTCGAAAGCGATCGCACTTGCCCCGGTGATCGGCCGTCTGACTGGTACCAATGCCGCCGCTATCTGGCACTGGATCGGCGTCACGGCAAGCCAGCTCCGTTGCGATGTCTCCGAAGCAATCGGGGCGACACCCCGTGGTGTTGCTCGGAGCGAGCCGTGTCCGACGTGCGGCCGCCCGTTGCCGAAACGGAAGAAGACAGCTGCGTCACCTCCCTACGCGATTGAGCGTGTGGGCGCGCAAGCAGAGGGCCTCCATCGCGGCCGAGATTTTAGCGGGGCGAGGCGCTGACCCGACACCCGACATGGCCTCGACCGACAAGTACTGCGAGGACTTTGGTCGGATGACGGAGGACGCTATCCCACCAGGAGGTTCTCATGAAAGGGATCATCCTCGCCGGCGGCTCGGGCACCCGGCTCTACCCCCTGACGCTGGCCGTCTCCAAGCAGCTCGTCCCGATCTACAACAAGCCGATGATCTACTACCCGCTGTCCACGCTCATGCTGGCCGGGATCCGGAAGATCCTGATCATCACGACCCCGGATGATGCCGGCGCTTTCAGGCGGCTTCTGGGCGACGGGAGTCATATCGGTCTGAACATTAACTACGCCGTCCAGCCCAAACCAGAGGGAATCGCCCAGGCGTTCTTGATCGGCGAGCGCTTCATTGGCGACGACGCCGTCGCCCTGGCCCTCGGCGACAACATCTTCTACGGCCACGGCCTTCCCGAGTGCCTGCGCCGGGCGGCGGGCCAGACGACGGGCGCGACCGTGTTCGCGTACTGGGTGCGCGACCCCGAGCGCTACGGCGTCGTGGAGTTCGACGACGCGGGGCGCGCGATCGGGCTCAAGGAGAAGCCCGCGAAGCCGCGCTCGCCCTACGCGGTGACGGGTCTCTACTTTTACGACAACGGCGTCGTCGACATCGCCCGGCGGCTCACGCCCTCCCGGCGCGGCGAGCTCGAGATCACCGACGTCAACGCGGCATATCTCCGAGCCGGGACCCTCCATGTCGAGAAGCTCGGGCGCGGCATCGCCTGGCTCGACACCGGCACCCACGAAGCGCTTCTTCAAGCTTCCACGTTCACCCAGACCATCGAGGACCGGCAGGGGCTCATGGTCGCCTGCGTCGAGGAGATCGCCTACACCATGCGCTACATCACGGCCGCGGACCTGCTGCGGATCGCCGAGCCAATGCGGGGGAACTCGTACGGCCAGTACCTCATTCGGCTCCTCCAGTAGACGAGTAAACGACCCCGGCCTGAAGGCCGAGGCTTTCCGGCTACGCCGAGAGGCGCGCCAGTTCTGGGGCCGGCTTACAAGCGGCCCGAGCCCGGATGTTCCGGGCGGCGTTGATGTCAGCATGCAAGGAGGATGTGCAGTGGCGGCAAACGAAGGTGGCCTGATCCTTCCGGTTGGCCTTCTCGCAGTGGCCGCACCGGGAGCAGGTTCGGCTCGTGTTGCGCGGGTCAACGACTGCGACGGGTACGCCGGCCAGGGCCGCCTTGTACTCCAGGAACTCGCGCAACTGGCCGAACGCCCACCCAGCATGCCGCGCCCGATCCCGCCTGCGAACCGTGGTCCGCGTGCGAATCCCCTGGAGATTCTCCAAGGCGAGGCCGCGCGCGGTGTCTTTGCAGGTTGTGACGAGTCGTTTGGCGATGCAGTGGTTCTCGTGGCGGCGGAAGCGCGCCTCGCGACCGGCGAGGCGGCGCAGCAGCTTCTTCGCACCTTTGGTCCCGAGCTTCTGAAGCCTTTGCCGCAGGCGGTGGTGTCTCTGACGAACAGCTTCGACCGCGGCGCCACTGTGCTGTCGGCCGTCAGAGTCGACGGCCAGGTTGGCGATGCCGAGATCCACGCCCAGAAAGTCCGTGATCTCGATCGGCGGCTTCGGCGGCAGGTCGAGGCTTGCGTAGAGGAAGAACTGGCCCTTGCGGTAGACGAGGTCGCACTGGCCCTTGAGTCGGTCGAAGCGCGCCCGCTGGTACTCGCCGAACACAAGCGGCACGCGCTGACGGCCCTCAAGCGTGAGCAGACTGACGCGATCCATGCCCTTGAAACTCATCAGCCGCTCGTCGTAGGTCATGGCCCCGCGCGGCGTGAAGACGGGACACCGCGACTTGTCGCGTCGGAAGACCTCCGCAGCCTTGCCGATGGCGCGCACGGCCATCTGGGCCGACAGGCCGAACCGCTCGCGCAACTCTCGGTAGCAGCGGTGGTGGATGGCCGGCTGGCTGAAGACCTTGGCTTCGAAGCCGACCCGCGCGGCGTGCGACGCCGCCGCGTTGAAGCGCTCCATCGTGGTCAAGAGCATCCGGCGCTGGGCGGGGTCCGGTAGGAGTCTAAGCTGGAGGGTCAGGGTCACGCGAAGAGTGTAGGACATAGTTACTCCATATGTCAACATCCGAGCGGCGCTCCTCCCCGTGCTGAAGCACGGGGTTTCCGCGCCGGGGAGGCTCTATGAAGCTGCTCGTGACCGGAGGCTGCGGATTTATTGGGTCGAACTTCATCCGCTATATCCTCGATCAGCACCCCGAGGACGAGGTCATCAACCTCGACAAGCTGACGTATGCCGGCAATCCCGAGAACCTCGCGGATATCGCGGGAAACCCGCGGTTCGTGCGTGGGATGCACGGGGATATCTGCGACGCGAAGGTCGTCCGCGACGTCATGCAGGGCATCGACGCGGTGGTCAATTTTGCGGCGCCATCTCACGTCGACCGATCGATCCTGGATCCCGAGGAGTTTATCCGCACAAACGTGACCGGTGTTTTCACCCTCCTGGAAGCGGCGAAGGAGCTCCGGATCCAGCGCTTCGTCCACATCAGCACGGACGAGGTTTACGGGTCGATCGACTTGGGACGTTCAAGGGAGGAGGACCCGCTTCGGCCCACCAACCCCTACGCGGCCTCGAAGGCGGCCGGCGACCTCCTGGCCTTGTCCTACTGGCATACCCACAGGGTACCCGTACTCATCACGCGCTCGTCGAACAACTTCGGGCCCTACCAGTACCCCGAGAAGGTGATCCCGCTCTTCGTGACCAACGCGCTTGATGACCAGCCTCTACCGCTCTACGGTGACGGTAAGAACGTGCGCGACTGGCTCTATGTGCTGGACAACTGCGCGGCCATCGACCTGGTCCTTCGCCGCGGGTATCCGGGCGAGATCTACAACATCGGTGGCGGGAACGAGGTTGACAACATCACGCTCACCCGCGAGATCCTTCGCCTAACCGGGAAGCCCGAAACGCTGATTCGGCCGGTGAAAGATCGTCCGGGCCACGATTGGCGCTACTCCGTCAGTTCCTTGAAGGTCCACCACCTCGGCTGGGCGCCCCAGCATCGGTTCAGCAACGCCCTGGCCGATACGGTCACGTGGTACCGAGAACATGAAGCCTGGTGGCGGCCGCTGAAATCAGGAGAATTTCGAACGTGGTACGAACGCCAGTACCAAAACCTGGACAGCCCGGCCTAGTCCGGCATCCCGAACCTGTTCCGCGCCGACTTGGCTCTTCCTGAGTTCGGCGAGCTCGCCGCGCTTCATGGCTCGACGAGTCTACCGCAATTCTATTTCGGAACACACTTGCGGGACTGTATCGCTACGATGCACTGTAAGTGCTTGAGGATACTGACGTGTTCCACAAGGTCCTTTTCGAGCGCGCTCAGCTGATCTGCCGATAGTCATTGCGGTTCTTCCGGGTCCGTTTTTGGAACCCAGCCCGGATTTTCGGAAGTCGCGCAAGTCTCCGGCTCGCGGATGTAACGCCGCATCCCTTCCCGTTGCTGGGCGCGCACCGCGACCAGTTCGTTCGGGATCAGGTGCTCGTAGTGGGCGAGCGACGCCGTGCTCTGGTGGCCGAGCAGCCGGCTCCGGCTGTAGAGGTCCGCGCCCCCGAGACGGCCCCACACGTTGACCATGTGGCGGATCTTGTGCGGACTCACCCGGACGCGCGTGATCCCTGCCGCCTTGCCGATCCTGGCGATGATCTGCCCGATGTGGGCCCGGGTGTAGCGTTCGCCGTCCTGACGGACGAGAAGCGGGTCATCCGGGAGCGCCTGGCGCCGAGCCGCGAGGTACTTCTTGAGGTGCTCGGCGACGTCGTTAGAGATCGGGAAACGGCGCCGGCGTGACCGTCCGCGGCTCTTCACGGCCGTCTCGATGAACCACGCCCCGGCGATCTGCTGGACGTCACCGACGTTGGCGAAAGCGATCTCGCTCACCCGGAGCCCGGTATCGAAGAAGAGGTCGCGGATCACCGCCTTGGCGAGCGGCAGGTCAACCTCGAGATAGGCACGCACCTCCTCCGGCAGCAGGATGTCGACCCGCGATTCCTGCTGCTCCGGCCAGCGGAAGGTCTTCGTCGGGTTCAGAGCCAGGAGCGGCCGCCCGCGCTTCCCGTGAGCCTGCATCCCGTACACGGCGAGGCTCGAGAGCGCGGCGAGCTTGTTGAGGATCGTGTTGACGCGCACTCCGCGGCGGCCAAGATCCTCCATGAACCCGAAGCACGTCTCGCCGGTGAACGAGTCCAGTTCGTCCTTCTTGTTGTCGGCGCGCAGGTAGGCGAGGAACTGGCGGAAGGTCCGGTCGTAGTTCTCGGCGGTGGAGGTCGAGTAGCCGCGGACGCCCCGGAGATAATCGAGGCAGTCCTTCATCATGGTCGACAGCATCATCGCAGCGTTCAACTCCAGGCTTGGGATGATGAGGCGCGCCATGTCTACGCCGATCCAGTGCCAGTTGTCAACCGTTCCTCGCGCCGAGGACGCCTTAACCAAATTCGCTTCGCAGGTGGAGTGATGGGCTGAACGAGATCCACGTCGAGACAGCATAGGCAGTCCCGCTACCGGTGTCAAGTCCAGTGGTAGTAGAAACTGACTATCGTGGTAGATCTTGGACTAGGTTCCGTTGCAGGATCAGCCCTCGGCACCCTGAATTCTTGCCGTCAACCACCACGACCGTGACATACCCTTTCGGCGCCGAGGTCACCACCACCCGAGTCCCTCGATCGACAACGCACGCAATGAGAGGCAGGAGCACCGCGGGATTCGAGCGGTGGACGTTGTTCGCGACGAGGGTAAGCCCTTCCACCATCGCCGCCTGATCCCGCCAGACGACGATGGATTCTCCGCCAGGAAGAGGAACAAGATACCCGCCCGAAAATGACTGAGCGGCCTCAACGACCACCGATAAGATTGACACCAGCGCAAGGCTCGCCAGAACCTTCACCAGCGGGTGGCCTTTCTTCGCGAAGTCCACGAAGATTACCCGGCCCTTCTCGCGCCGCGCCGGCCTCGTGGCTCCCGGGCGACGCGGCGTTCGCCCACCCCGGGCGGAGCGGCTGGCGGGATCTCCCTTGAGAGCTGTGCCGTGCCGGCGCCAGCGTGCGCCGAAAGATAAGGCCGGTCGTGACGTCGGCGCCGACCACTATCAGGCTGGCGGATGAATTCGGCCTGTGCCGCCAGCTGGCGCGTGACCATCTGCCGGTGAGATTCGTCACCGTGCTCGTAGATCTGGCGCACGTAGCTCAAGATTTCAGCAAGACCGGGGTCGATTACTTCGTCGCTGGCCGCAAAGACAGGACTCAACCAGTTGTACATGAGCCTGAGTTGCTTGACGAAATCCGGCTGTTCCCTGAGAAACCGTTCCCACTCCGCCGAAAAGGTGGTGACCAGTTTCTGAAGGGTCTCGGGTTCCGGCATCCGATCACCGAGGTTGCCGACCATGGCTTTGTTCACCCATGACTGACTGACCGCGGCACGCCGGGACAACTCAGCCTGAGAGATCCCGTGCCATTCCTGAATCTTTTCGAGGAATATCTGGACCATCGCGGATTCCTCCTCTCAAGGGCACACTACACCCGTTCATAAATACTACGCAAGCGTAAATTGGGGCTTTTGTTCATAGGCGGGTGCGCGGAAACGCTGAGAACACTTCTACTTAGACAGGGCATATTTTTACTTGACTCCGGCGTGGTGTAACTACTACTATCTTCGTCGTTACCCATTCCGGTCCTACGCGAGGGAGCGAGTGGCGACACGGTTCAACCCGGCAACTGTGAAGAACCTCCGCGGACTCAAGGGCTACACCCTCCGGAAGTTTGGTGACGAGATCGGCTACAGCTCCGCGCAGGTCGCACAAGTCGAAGCGGGAAAGACACAACCGAGCCTGGCCTACCTCTACGCGATCGTCGACAAGTTCAACATCGACATCGCGTCAATCTGGAAATAACACCATGTCCACGATCGAGCGAATGATCGATGCCGTTGTGCGGCCGCGGTGTCCGTGTCCGGGATGCTCGCTCTGCGCTGAGCATTGTCGCCGTCGTCATCGTGCGAAACGAAGAAAGATCTAATGATCGAACGCCTAGAACGTCTCAGCTCACAGCTTGACCAACTGCTAGGCCGTATCGAGCAGCTTCCCGATGTGCTCGACCAGGCTCGGCGGCGCCACGCCGATCTCCAGAAGGATGCGCGGACCGCTGTGGAGCGGATCAAGGAATCGGAAGCCGAGATTACGATGGTCGCCCTCGGCGGGGAGTCAGAAGGCGGAGTATCGCTGAAGAATGAAACAGCTCGTAAAGCTGAGATTCGACGTCATCTCGCGGCCGACATAAACCACCAGAGCCTTCTCAGAGAGCACGCAAAGGCCGACGCGATCGCCAACGGAGCCGCGCTCAACATTCAGCGGATCGAGGACGACTGGAAGAGTTTGTCTTCCCAGATCGACCTCGTTACTAATCACGTCGATCTGCTGATCGCGATCACCGTCCACTTGGAAGCAAGAGGAACACGGGGGACCCAATGACAGTTTCGCCCAGCCCGCCGAGTCATGCCCTGGCCATAATTCCCAAGGAGGTGCTTGCCCTTGCCTCCTCACCCGAGGTGCCGGATTTCCTGGTTCTCGATCAGGACGACTGGGATGCGGCGCCGGTAGAAATGCGGGCCGAAGCGATCATGCTGTATCACCGCGAGCTGGAAGAATCAGCGCGCGACATCAAGCCGGAGTTCCCGAAGATCACCTCGCCGAGCGGAGAGGGCTCTCAGTGGATGATGCCCGATGGCAGCACGCTGAAAGAGATCGAGGGCATCATTGTGTTCAAAACAGCGGCGCGTGGCTATTGGAAGTCGGCCAAGATCACCCACGCGCCGCCAGACTGTGCCTCCTTCGACGGCAAGATGTCAACGGACGGGAAACGCCCAGATGGGAAGCCGGGCGACTGTGCTGGGTGTCCAATGAACCAGTTCGGATCCGACGTCAAAGGCGGGGCCGGGAAGGGTTGCAAAGAGCGAATCAATCTTTTCATCTGGGTAGGGGGAACCAAAATCCCCTATCTTCTGTCCATTCCGCCGACTGGGCTTCGGCCGTTTTCCCGCTACGTCACCGGACTGCTCAACATGAAGCCGGCCCGTCCGCTCACACAAATCACTACAGTCCTCGCACTCGAGAGGAAGCAGGGTGCCGACGCATCCTATGCCATCGTCGCCCCTCGTGTAGGACGAACCCTGAACTACCTCGAAATGATGGCGGGCCTCAAGATGCGAGAACGGTTCAAGGAAGAGATGGAACGTCGTGGGGTGACCGAGGCCGAGGTGACCGATGAACCAAGCGGCGCCGGACGTCAGCCCGGCGACGAATCTCCGCCGCCACGCACGGACACCGACCGCGGCAATCTCGGTCACGACGTCGACGTCCCGTTCTGAGCCATGACGCCCGAGAACTTTCTGGCGAAGTGGCTTCCGACGTTGCCGGCAAGGCAGCGCGAAGCGTTCTGTTCTGATATCACGACGGTCGTCGTCCATGAGCACGCCCGGGAACGGCGTCGTCTGACCACCGACCAGTCTCTTTACCGAAAAGCCGTCGCGGAGACCGCAATGGAGATCAGCCCGATATGAGTTTTCGGACTTCTGATAGCAGTCACGAGCAACCCGCGAAGGGCGCGTGGCGACAACCGACCACGTGGTTACAGACCCTATTCAGCGGCACGCCTCCACCGCGAGATGCGTGGGAAGCCCGTCGGCGAGAGGCCCGGCGCGCGCGCCGGCACGCGGCGGCCACGAAATTCCCGATCCCGAAGCTGGCGATTCCGAAGCGGCGCCGGCGTCCCAAGCACCGGCGGAAGCCTTCCTGGATGTTGCGGTGGACGCTTCGCGTGCCAATCCTCAACGCCGAGGGTCGTATCACGAGCTACGAATCAGGAGACACCGTGGTCGTCCACGCGCAAAAGGATAGTCGCGGCAACGTTCAGATCATCGGTCGAGAATCGGCGTGAAGCTCGGCATTATTGGCGATCTGCACTACTCCGCCACATCCCCTCGGGTTGGTCATCTCCTCGAGGTTCTGGATTGGGTGATCGATGACGGGAAACATCTTGGCGTCACCGAGTGGGCTCTGGCCGGCGACATCTGCGAGGGCGCTCCGATCGGCAACGAATACGGACCGCTCGTCAAGCGAATCACTCGCCTCGGGCGTGTTTTCATCGCCCTCGGCAACCACTGTGTCCATGACGCCCTGGACTGGTGGAATCACCTGAACGGCAGCGTTCACGTCGCCAGCCGCTCGTTCATCCACGATCCGTGCGGAGAGACCAGCATCCTCGTAATTCCTTATCCCCGACGCGGCCATGCCCCATTCGACAACCTCAAGGCTGACACGATCCCAGAATCCATGCGCGCGGCCGCCGAACGGATCGGCCAAACGATCAAGGCCGCGTTGGAATGCAGCCGCGAAATCGACGAAGCTCGACCCGTCATCGGCATTGGCCACTTCACGATCCAGGGAATGACCACGCGGGATACCGCATTTGAGCTGCACCATGCGACCGAAGTCATCGTTCCACAGACGGCTCTTGCCGGTCTTGCCTTCATGGCCGTCGGTCATATCCACACCGCTCAGTGGCTCTGCCCATCCTGCGGCACCTGGAACCACGATGGCGTGGAAAGTTGCCGGTGCGGCGCGCACCACCTCACAGCTCGCGTAGTCGGCGTGGGTGACCTCATCCGGAACGACTTCGCGGAGATCAACGACCCGAAGTCCTACACCGTGGTCACTGTGGAGAACGGCCAGCTGAGTTGGGAGCGTCGCCAGGTCCCAGCTCGAGAAATGGCTACGCTCCATATCGAGTGGACTAACCCATCAGTGCATCTCGCGGAGATCGAGGCTTTTGCCGCCACGTGCGGTGGGAAAGAAGTCAAGGTCACGGTCGAGATCCCCGCCGATCGCCTGGCCACCTACGATCCCGTGCTGTTCGCCCCCATATCGGCGCGGGCGGCGTATTTTGCTCCGATCGACCGGCGCGTTATCTCGATCGACCGCGTCCGGGCCCCAGAGCTGAAAACCGCTGAGGGGATTGGCGACGAGCTCATCGCCTGGCTCAACGCCAGCAATCAGCAGATCGAAGACGAGCGACGCCAGCGCCTTGTCGCGCTGGCCGAGGCTCTCTAAACCGGGAGGGTTCTGATGCTGCCATGCAAAGGCTGCGCTTACGTCCGCGTGATCCCCGGTACCCATCATCGTCGTTGCGTCTTCGACTGGACTAAGCACGATCTTGCGGGGTTCGCGGGCATGTTCCTCAAGGTGACCGCGCGCGTTCAGCAGTGGTTCCGATTCCCGTTCAACTACGATCCGGTGTGGGGGCCGGATGCGTGCCCGCAGCGCGCCGAGGCCGCTGACTCGGCGAAGATCGCGCCACCGAACCCCTGGGCCGATGTGCTGAGCCTGCTGTGATGACCCAGCCCGCGACCCTCGCCCCGCTCCGGCTCACGGCGAGGGACTGGCGCCGCATCTACGCCGCGCTCTGTTACATGCGTGAGTGGAACGAGGCCGCCGACATCATGGCCACACCGCCGACGTCCCGAGACTGCTTCCTGGTTCTCCGCAAGATCGGCCTCGACGGCATGGCGGCCGCCGCGCGGGGCGTGGCGCCGGGGAAGGGAACGCGATGAAGCCGGAGCAGATGCTGGTGGCGCTGCCGTTCGTGCTGGTGGTGTGGGAGCCATGAAGGCGCTCGGCTACGTGACCGCGTTCTCGGCCTGGATGGCGGCCTCGTTCATCTGGAAAGGCTATGTCCTCAGCGTCCTGTGGACGTGGTTTCTCGTCGGGCCGTTCGGGTGGCCGTCGCTCTCGATCCCGCACGCAACCGGGATCGCGCTGATCGTCGGCTTCCTGACCCATCAGGACACGGCCGCGAAGGACGAGCGGGACAAGTGGGAGAAGATCACCGCCGCGATCGTTTTGACGCTCGTCGCTCCGGCGCTCGCGCTGTTCAGTGGCTGGATCGTAAAGGCGTTTATGCCATGACCCAGCCCGCGACCCTCGCCCTCCTCCGCTACTCGCTGATCCTCTCGGCGCGCGCCGTGGTGTTCCCGGTCAGCACGACCAGGCGGCTCCAGTGACGTACATCCTCGAGGAACAGACAGGCGGCCTCTACCGTCTTCGCTGCTCGCGGCTGGAGGTCATCGGACTGATGCGCTACACCGTCGCGATCGAGATCGCTCGACACGATGCGGAACTCTGTTCCGGGCGGTCCGTACTGATCGTCAGAAAGGCTGGATCGAAATTGTTCCACCCTGAGCGCGAAATCCCGCTCCGCCAAGTATCCGCATGAACGTAAAGTGCGAACGCTGCTTGGGGCCGATGGTGCCCGGCGATGACCACACCATGCCAGAGGGGTGCATCAAGGGACTTCAGCGAGATCTCGAGGCGGTGTACGGCGTCGTGGAGCATCTGACCGCCACGACCGGAAACGTGGTGGCGCGCGTCGAGTTGTGTCACACCAAGGGCCAGCCCGATCTCGTGTTCTACATCACGACCGGTTCGAAAACGAAGGACGAAGTGCTCGCCAAGCTGATCGCGGCCCAACTCAAGAGCACCTACATCTTCGGTAGTCTTTTGAGGCAACGTAAGCCACAGCACGAGAGCAAAACACCGTGATCCCCATCAGCCTCCACCATAAGGGCACGGTCGCTTTCCAAGATGAGATCGCTGTTGACTTTACGGAGCTCGGCAACCTCATCGGTGTCCAGGGGCCAAACGGCAGTGGCAAAACGACCTTTTTCGATCTCATGATCGGAGCGTTGTACCTTGTATTCCCGTATCGCCCAACCGCGCTCACGCGCCAGTTCGTCAGCCAGGGGTTCATCAACTTCGTCTGGGAGTTCGGCGGTAAGTGCTACCGAAGCGACATCAAGGTGGATCCCGAGACCGAGCGCACCGAAGCCACGCTGTATCACGGCGAAGGTGGCGGAGCCCTTGCCGGCCCGAACCAACGAGACTACAAGCGCAAGATCGAAGAGATTCTCGGCTCACTATCTTTGTACCTCTGCACCGCCTACAGCGTCCAGCAGTCCGAAACCTCGAAGACGCGCGCGACGTCGTTCATCCGATCGGACCGATCCGAACGCCGAGCGGTCCTCGCCGCCATGCTGGGGCTCGATGCCTATCCCAAGCGCGAGGAAGCTGCCAAGAAGCAGATCGCAGCGCAGGACACTGCCCTGACCACGAATCGTACGCGGATCGCGGATCTCACACCACGCGCTCACGATCTGCCCGTCCTCGAAGCGCAACAGACCAGCCTCGACCAGCGTATCCACGATGCCGCTGGCCGACAAGGTGAGATCACCACGGGCATCGCCGCGCTGCGCGAGAGCCTGTCGGCAAAGACAACGGCGCGCGCCGAACTGGAACCACTCCTGGTCGCAGACCGGGAACTCTCTACCGAGATCACCACCCTGGATGCTCGGATCGTCGAGATCAACAGGCGGCGGAAGAACAATGCCGACGTACTCGATCGCGACGCCGAAATCCGCGCGGCCGTAGAACGTCATGACGTCCTGACGATGGAGATCGCCACTCTCCAGGCTCAGCAAAGTGAAAAGACCCGAGTTACCCAGGAACTTGCCCAAGTCAGGCAGCAACTTGACACGGCCGCTACCGGACTCGGGGAAGTCGACCTCCGACTCAGTGGGATCCGAGCCCTCCTCGATTCGGCTAACAAGATCCGGACAGCGGCAACCACTTCCCAGGAACTGACCGACCAGCTCGCGGACATCCAACGGCGAATCGACGAAACCCAGGCGGCATACCGAACCGCCCTCGTGATCTTCCAGGAAGGAAAGACCGGTCGGCTAGCCCTCACCCACGCCCAGACGACCAGAGCCGGGCTCGACCGGGACGCGGCCATCATCGCCACGGTTCCCTGCCGCGGAGAAGGGGAGTTCGCCGGCTGCCAGTTCCTCGTCAACGCGGCGGCGGCGAAGGCCAGCATTCCGGCATCGGACGTCGAGATCGCTGCCCTGATTGCCCAGGTCGCCACGGCGCCGGCCACAGAACCTCCGGACAGCAGCACAGCCCTCGTAACAGAACGGGGGGTCATCACGGGTCAGCTGAAGGCCCTTGCCCCTACGGCAGGGCGCCTCGCGGCCCTGGAAACCGCCCAGGAGCGCCTGGACGATCTCCAGGGGCAGCAGGTGAGCGTGTCTGGCCAGATCACCGCTCTGGAGCGGCGGCGCGACGATCTGACGACTCGCCTGACGACCCTCGCCGGCCAAGGGGAGCGGATTACCGCCCTTGAACAGGAGGCTGGCCGGGTCGCTAAGCTCGTGGCGCTCGAGCCCAAACTCCTCTCCGCCCAGGGCCGTATCGAAGAGCTGGACGGTCACCTGGCACTCGCCGAGCAGGATCTGGAAGCGAGGCAGGGAAGCCAGCGCGCGCTCAAGGAGCGCCTGGAAACCATCCCCGACCTCGACAAGACCATCGACAGCATCACAAAGCAGCTCGCCGATGCCGAGCGACTCCAGAAGTCCGCCCAGGACGCTCTGGGTGCGCTCGAGCGCGAGGCCGGCGAGCTCTCGGCTCGCGTAGCAGCGTCGATCGCGGCACGAGACGAGCTGGCAACGGTCATGGCTGCTACCGCGCCCATCACGGAAACCATCGCAGACTACGCCCTACTCGCCAAAGCGTTCAGCCCGACCGGAATCCCGGCGCTCAAGATCGACCTGGCCCTCCCCGAAATAGGCCGGGTCGCCACGGAACTCCTCCGGGAGTGCTTCGGCGACTCCCTCTTCATGATCCAGCTCACCACCCAAAAGGAATCCGCGGACGGTGACAAGCTGCTCGAGACACTGGACATCCTGGTCAGCCGAGACGCCGAGACGGTCGACGCCGCGGTTCTCTCTGGCGGAGAGGCTGTGCTCGTCAGCGAGGCGCTCTCGCTCAGCTTGGCCCTCTACAACGCCACGCGGTCGGGGAAGAAGATCCAGACGCTATTCCGGGACGAGGTCGGCGCCCCGCTCGATCCTGTGCGCGCGCCGGCGTACGTCCAGATGCTTCGCCGCGCGATCAAGCTCGGGGACTTCCGGCACATCTTCTTCGTCAGCCACCAACCCACTTGCATAGCACTTGCCGATACGACCCTCACGATGGGCGAAGGCACCATCCGTGTCTCTTAACCGCCTCCACCTTCGCTGCCCGCGCTGCCCCGACCATCTTGAAGCCACTGTCGGCAGCCTCGCGGGCCATCTCGTCGATACCCACCTGGTTGGGGCCGCCCAGGCTCTCAAGGAAGCCCGCGGAGTCGCGGACGGCGTGACAGCGCCGCCGGAGATGGAACGACCGCCGGCGCGCGCCGACGTGCTCGCGGATCCTTTCCTGCCCGATCAAGTACCAGATCCTCCTCGGCGCAAAGACAAGAGCAAAAGGCAAGAAGGAGTCACTCCGATGCCCACAGGGCAACGTGCAAACCCCTGTTCAGAGTGTGGCGCGAAGGGCAACCAACACTTCAAGGCTTGCTCGAAAAGCGGGAAGAAGACGCCGGCGCCGGCGCGGCACACTGGGGTAAGGGCGCGCTCCCACAAGAAGAAGGAGCCGACCGTGGCTAGGGTGCCGTCGACCGGCGACAACATCGCGCGGGCCACCGCCAAGACGCTGCTCGACCAGCTACTTGCCCGCCGTGCGGATCTCGACCTGAAGATCAAGCACGTGGAAGAACTCGTCGAGCTCCTCTGAAATGGGCACCAATGCCTAAGCCCAAGTGCAATGACGAGCCCGAAGTCTCGACCACCCGCGCCCTCGTGGCGGAACAAGCACATTGTCGGCAACGTCTTCTTTATTTGACTCAGAGCGGGCAACTCCGCGAGTTGCTAGAGAACCGCACGGGCGGACCCGATACTGACGTGGTTGATCTGATTGTGGACATCTGCCTCCGGTACACAACGCTACGCTTGCGAATAAAGCCGTGAGCGCTCCCACTCCATCCGCGTCCGGTGCGCTGACCCTCGGTCGCGAAGAACTCCGCATCGCAGCGAAGCTGATTGCAAAGCCGGATGCCCAGGACAGCCATTGGTGCAATCTTGCGGCGGTCCTTGGTCGGATCCAGGACGAGGCTCACTATCAGCATTACACCGACGTCGCCGGCGCCGTGTACGCCAGCGCGCGCGCCTTTGCCGAAGAAGAGCTCGACATCGGCTACGAACGATACATGGAACTGATGCGCCTCTGGCGGCTTATGCAGGGCACCCGGAACGCGATTGAGATGGACGCGTGGTTCGGGATCCGGAAAAGCCGAGCACTGCTGCTCCGCAAGGTCCTGAGTCTCGGCGCCGATCCGGCCATCTGGGTCGTCAAAGCCAAGAAGGCACAGACGACCGACCAGTTTCGCCAGGAGGTCCAGCGACAGCTCGGCCAGCAACCGTGGACGACGATCACGATCCCGGCCCCCGTCGAGGTGGCCGAGCTCTTCGAGCAAGCCTTAGCCAGTAAGCTCCTTGAAGTCCTCGGAGAGCCCGCGCCGGCGGAACGGGCCAAAGATCGTGACGTCCGTTTCCAATGCCTGGAAGCCATGAGCCGGGACACCCTGGAACGCGGTACCGCGTCAGCGTTGCTCGATCAGCTTCGCCGGGAACGCCAGAGGATTGACCAATGCCCCGAATGAGACGGCCGCGGACGCAGCAGGAAGCTCTGGCGTGGATCAAGGAAGCCGGAGAAACCCTGACGAAGCGCCAGGTCGACATCCTCAAACAGATGGCCGCGCACCTGGACGACGACGGCGACGACGACGGCGAGTTGATCTACGAGCGTGGCGTCGCCTTCCTCGGCGACGTGCGGATTGCTGCGGGGACCGTGAACGCTTTCTTACGGGCCTGCGTTATCCGATTAGAGTCGGGCGAGGTAGGTCGCGGACTCGAACGCTACAAGATCAACGGAACCGGCCGCGGCGTCGTCCTGCGGTGGCGAATCGCCGAGCTGCTCGATATGGTGAACTATCGTGCGCGCGCCCGAGGCGGGGCCACGACGCCAACGAGCGAGGAGATCACAGTCGACGAGCTTCGAGAGCTTTGTCGGCTGATCGCAATCTCCGAGGCCACGAAGGTTGGGAAGATTCTCTACGAAGCGCAGGCGCGGGTCAGACGGAGTAATAACGCCAGCGCGAAGCGGAGGGGATAGTGACAGACGGAGTAATAACGCCAGCGCGAAGCGGAGGGGATAGTGATGGCGCGTCCACGGAAAGATGTCGTGCGCGTTGAGGTGCCTGTGCGGACCGACGAGATGATTCAGGCGCGCGTTCACCCGCTCTTGCCGCGTGAGGTGTTCGTCTACTGGAATCACCATCTGATCGCCGCCGTCGTGCGCGCTGCCTATATTCAGGGCGCGCTCGACACGCTGACGATCGCTGAGCAGTACCCAGAGCTGATCGCGATGGTGAGGGCGACCCCGTGACGCCCCGGCCGACGCGCGCACAGCGGCGGTTTCTGCAAGCTGTCGCGCGACGGGAAAAACGTATCCGAGAGGCAACGACCCGTAATCGATTCAGCCGACACATCGTAAATACCAGCGAGCAGAACGGATGGGTTGAACGGATTCCTGTGTGGATGCTCACGCCAGAAGGACGCGCCGTCGTCCGAGAGAAGACATGAACGCGATCGCGGCACTCGAGCACGCCCAAGGAACAGGGCGCCTTGCGCGCCCGCTCAGCTGGCGCAAGTACAAAGTTGGGATCGGCTGGAATGTTGACGCGGCCGACTGGTGGATTCTGCCGGACGACGCCCCACGCGCGCCGGAAGAGCCGAGCACGGGCGGCGTCATCGCCACGATCCCGGAGATCAACGAACTGCGTGAGGAGTGGGAGACTGTCCCGAGGCTTAGGCAGGTGCATGCCTAACCGCATTTTCAAGGAATCCATCCTCGTGAGCTTCTCGGTCAACGCGCTCTCCGCCGAAGGCGAACGCATGCTCGAGCGGCTGATCCTCGTGGCCGACGACTTCGGTCGGTTCGCCGCGGACCCGATCATCGTCCTCAGTAAGTGCTTCCCCTTGAAAGTCAAGGCTTTCACCGTAACGCAGATCTCAACCTGGCTCACTGAATTGGTGAACGCACCCCAGGGATCAGACGAATCCCCGGGAATCATCAGACTGTACGAGGTCAACGGTCAGCGCCTCGGGTACTTCACCAAGTGGCTGCTACACAACTCCTGCCGCGCGCTCAAATCGAAGTTCCCCGATCCGACCGACGGCGCCGTTGTCGCGGCCGCGCTGGCTGTCGTCAAGACTCGACGGAGCAGCACGAGCGGCAACGAATATCTGAACCAGACCGAGTGGGGGAAGCCCGGGTGTCTCATGACGTTCTATATCCTGAACAAACCGGCAAGCTGGACGCCGTTGCCGCAGGCTACCCCGGGGCGGATTCGCAAGGAGCAAGAGTATCTCAAGGCGTTCCCAGACCAGGATTTCTGGCGCAGCGTGATGATTGAGATCCCGAAATCGGCCTTCTTGATGGGGCGCGTCGCTGGGAGGGAACAGGACGGCAATCCTCGTCGCCCGTTCAAAGGCAGCTTCGACTGGCTCGTTCAGCGCGGCAAGAAGGACGGCCTCGAGAACTGCGTCAAGATTGCTGAGGGTCAGTACCGAGATCCGGAGGAGAAAGATGAAACCGGTCGGCGACCACCTGCGGGAGGAACTCGCGCGGATCAAACCGGAGCGTCTGGAGCCCGATATGACGGCATATAGCTGTACCGACTGCCGAGATACCGGATGGCGGTCGTACGGCCCCGATGAACAGGGTCGCACCTCGTCAGGGCCATGCCACTGTCTCGTGCAACTCACGCGGCTTGGGATTCTCGGGGATCGATTTGCCAAAGCCAGATTTGGGAATATCGAGGCCGACGTCGCCGCTGCCGGCCGGATCCCGGACAAGACCCTGCTCATCGCTCGAGACCGCATGGCAACGGATCCAACCGGATGTTACTTTCTCTCCGGGGACTACGGAGCCTGGAAGACGTACCTCGCCGCGGCCCAGTGGAACGTCCTCTACGATATCGAACTCGAGACAGGGGCCGCCTCTCGACCAGCGTTCTTCACTGACGTTCGGCTGTACCGTTCTCTCCGAAACGCCGAGCTGGGAGAACCAGCCGCCATCACGCCCGACGACATCAGCACCGGCCGCATCAGCCACCTGGTCATCGATGATCTGGGGAAGAAAGGCGTCTCCACGTTCGTCAAGACCGCGTACTTCGATCTCATTGACGCGATCCACAAGCGCGGTGGAGCCGTGGGGCTCACGATCACCTCCAACGCCGTCATCAAGATGCTGGCCAATGATTACGATATGGGCATGATCCGCCGAATAAGGGAACTCTGCGGAGACGAACTCGTTATTCGGCAATCGCCAAAGGCAGATCGGTGAACCGCTATACCGAAACCGTTCTGGAGTTCAAGCGGCATCTCTTGACGATCGTGCTCGAGCACTATGGTGGCAACAGATCGCTGGCCGCGGAAGCGCTCGGCACCTCCAGAAGCGACATGTTGAGGCTGATGCGGAAGATCAACATCAAAGACCGGCGTGCTCCAGGAGGACACCCTCCCCGGTTCCGGTGCCGGCTCTGCCGGGATACCGGCCTCACCCTGAAATGGACTCCAGCCCACACCGCCTTCGTCGCCAGACGAGTCCGGTGCCCGAGGTGCTCATATGGACAATCAGCTGCGTGACGAGTACGCCCAGGTGTTGTTCGGAGCCGAAGAGTATGAGGTCGGGATTCCCATTGTTTCCTTCTACGAGGATGACCAGCGCGAGTGGAAGGACATCAGCGAAGACGAGCGCGAGGTCTACCGTCGCGCGGTCGATACTCTCCTCGCCCATATCAGCCCATGCCTGGCCAAGCGCCGCTCCGGCGAACCGATCTTCGTCTTGCTCGGACACGACAAGAGCGCCCCGGGCCTCGTCGAAGAATGGGCCATGGCCGCTCACACCCACGGCTGCCGGGCCGAGAAGGTAAGCGACGCCTTCGACATCGCCAGCAAGATGCGGAAGTACCAAGCCGCGCACGGCGGGAAGTACCCGGACTGACTGACGCGAGACGTGAGGAGAAAATGCGAAGGATAAAGATCTCAACGCAGCTGACCTTCCCCATGGACGTCCAAACTCAGACACTGGTCGTCTATGGAAACAAGGGTATGGGCAAGACCAATTTCGGCAGCGCCCTCGCCGAAGAACTAGCTGCGGCCAGGCTTCGGTTCTCCGTCCTGGATCCTCTGGGGAATTGGTGGGGCCTACGCCATTCTGCCGATGGACACGGCGCCGGCGTCGAGGTCCTGATCCTCGGTGGCCGCCATGGCGACATGCCAATAGAGCCAGCCGCTGGTACTGTGGTCGCGGATCTTGTAGCCGATGAGGAAGTCGATGTCATCATCGATATTTCCAGACGAGCCGACGGGAAGATGTGGAGCCGCGGCGAACGGATCCGTTTCGTCGCAGACTACGCAACCCGCCTGTACGAACGGCAGGGCGAACGGATGCGCCCGATCATGCAGATCATCGACGAAGCCGCTCGCTTCGTCCCCCAGATCATCCCGCATGGTTCACCGGAACTGTCCCGGTGCGTAGGCGCGATCGAGCAGATCGTCGAGGAAGGCCGTAATGTCGGCATCGGCGTAGCGCTCATCACCCAGCGCTCGGCCAGGATGAATAAATCCGTCTCCGAGCTCGCGGAGTGCATGGTGGCGTTCCGAACCATCGGACCAAACTCCGTAGCGGCCGTCATGGACTGGCTCGGCGACCATGTCCCGAAAACACGGTGGGCTGACATGGTAGAGCAGCTCCGGAAGCTCCCGCGCGGACATGCCCTGGTCGTCTCCCCAGGGTGGCTTGAGCATGAAGGGATCGTCCCAATCCGGTACCGGCGGACCTTCGACTCATCCGCCACACCAAAATCCGGCCAGGAGCGACGCGTGTCCGGTCAGGGCGCGAAGCCTGACCTAGCGCGCTACCAGGAACGCATGGCCGCCACGATCGAGAAGGCGAAGGCGGAGGATCCGAGGGCGCTCCGGGCGGAGATCGCCCGGCTCAAGGGCGAGCTGACGAAGAAACCGAGCGCGCCGGCGCTTAAGGAGACGCGCGTCGAGATCGATGTCGTCAAGCCGGCCACGGTCAAGGCCGTCGAGCGCGCGATCAACCGGTGTGACAGCGCTATCGCGCGCGCCGACAACGCCGCCCTTCGGCTGCGGGAGTACTCGGAAGCTGCCGCTGCCCGGGGTGCCGAGCTGAAGGGTGTCGCGACAGCCCTGCTCGGGGAACTGCGGGCCAGGCAGGCGGCGCCACCGCCGCAGTCATATACCCGCCAGTCATCCCCCGTTCGTCATATACCAGCGACGGACCTTCAGGCGCCGGCGGCCCGGGTCGATCTCCCCGCCGGCGAGCTGGCCATCCTCACCGCGATCGCGCAGTACGGCAAGGATGGTGTCGGCCAACACCAGATCGCGGTGCTGACCGGCTACAAAAAGACGAGCCGGATCACCTATATCTCGAAACTGCGCCAGAAAACCTTCGTCGTATCGGCCGGAGATAGCTTCTACGCCACGGCAGAGGGCATCCGTGCGCTCGGCGCGAACTTTGTGCCTCTCCCGACAGGCAGGGAGCTCCGAGAATACTGGATGGCACGCCTACCGGAGGGAGAGCGCAGGATGCTCGTCGTCCTGTTTAAGGCGTACCCGAACGCCGTAACCCACGAGGCGATCGAGGACGCCACAGGATACAAAAAGACGAGCCGGATCACCTATCTCTCAAAGCTGCGCGCGCGGCGCGTCATCGAGGATGTCGACCGCGGGCAGGTCCGCATGAGCGAGGAGCTCGCTTGATGGACAAGACACATATCCAGTGGACCTCGGCCACGTGGAACCCATTGAGGGGCTGTTCGCGCGTTTCGGAGGGATGCCGAAACTGCTACGCGGAAATCATCTCTGCGCGCTTCTCTGGCAAGGGCTTGCCTTACGAGGATTTGGCGGAATCGACGCCCTCGGGCCCGCGCTGGACCGGCGAGGTACGTTTCGTCGAGAAGGCACTTCCGCTCCCGCTTCGCTGGAAGACTCCGCGCCGCATCTTCGTAAACAGCATGAGCGACCTCTTCCACGAGAAGGTCTCGGATGATTGGATCGCGCAAATCTTCGCGGTAATGCTGATGGCTCCGCGTCATACGTTTCAAGTGCTGACGAAGCGACCCGAGCGGATGACGGCGCTGCTCAACAAGCCGGGGTTCGAGCCGCACGTCGAGAGCCAAGCCTATGCACTTTCGCGCAAGAACGCCCCGGACCTGCTGACCTACGAGTCCATTCAAAAGGTCGGCATCCGGTGGCCCCTCCCGAACGTCTGGCTCGGCGTCTCCGTGGAGGACCGCGAGACCTATAAGCAGCGCGTACTCTACTTGGCCAATACGCCAGCCGCCGTGCGGTTCGTCTCGATGGAGCCACTGCTCGCCGATCTCGGCGACCTGATGCTAGACGGCATCTATGGCGACGCGTACCAGTGGGCCATCGTCGGCGGCGAGAGCGGGCCCGGCGCGCGGCCGTTCGACGTGCGATGGTGGCGCAGCGCCGTCAAGCAATGCCGAGCCGCCGGTGTTCCGATCTTCTGCAAGCAGGCCGGTTCGATGTTCGTCACGAGTTACTACGACGACGAATACCGCATGCTCTACGATGACGCCGGTTTGGACTGGCCCGGACCGATCGACTGGGATATTACCTACGGCCAGCCGCCGCTGACGAGCCGAGTCAGGATCAAGCTCCGCGACCGCAAGGGCGGCGATTGGAACGAGTGGCCGGAAGATCTCCGCATCCGGGAGTACCCAATTCGGAAAGCATGACCGATACCTCTACGACGCCGGTAGTCTATCCACCCGAGGCGCGGTATCGCGAATGGCGCGACACGAAGGAGGGGCGCTACGTCTTCGAGCTCTTCGAGCGTTTCGCGCTGGAAAAGCTCGGACTGAAACGCCAGTTCGGCTTTCGGAGTATCGCTGAGCGCGTGCGTTGGGAGATCGCCACCGCCTGGCCGATCGACGTCTACAAGATAAACAACAACTACGTGCCGTACATCGGCCGGGAATTGGTTGAGAAATACTCCGCCATGGGCGAGTACGTCGAGTTCCGCAACGCTTCGGAGCGACGACCGTGAGGCTGCTCGCCAGCGTGCTCATCAGCGTGAAGAAGTTGCTGGCGCGCGTCATCGTATGCCCGTCCTGCTTCGATAGACGAGCGGCCGCGAAGCGACTCCGGATCCGGTGGCACCCGAAGATAGACGGCGTCAGGGATGAGGGATGAGGAGGTGATGCCTAGCAGACCGGTGCTAAGAGGCAACTCGGGAGAAAGTTCTGGTACGCGCGGCGGGGGGTGCTCGGAAGGCACCCGCCGCAATACCAGTGCGTCGTGAGGATAGATCCCAGCGACCTCCCGATGCTCAAGAGCCGACAGAAGAAATCCAGCGCTCCTCCGCCAGGAGAATGGCTTCCAGGCCGCCGCGGGTTCCGCATCTTCGTCCCTGGCCGGCTCGTCAATCCACTCGGCTCGGTCAGCAGCAACCGGATGACTGAGCACCGCCGGCGAGAGCAATGGAAGAACGGCGTGGCCGGCGCGCTCCTCGCCATCGGCTACCGTCGGGGCGACTTCGATCCAGCAACTAGAAAGAAGATCGCGATGACCCTGCACGTCGCCAAGAGATTCGACGGGTTGAACCTGATGGGCGCAGTCCTCAAGCCGATCCCGGACGCCTTGACACAGTTCGGCGTCATCAATGATGACCGCGATTCAGCTCAGCACGAATGGGTCGAGCCAATCCAGATCATCGATCGCGCCTGTCCTGGCGTCTCGGTCGAAGTCCAGCTTCTATGACAAGGAACTCGGGGACTTCAGTCCGGGGTGAGCGAGCCTCCGGCGATGCGTAGGGCCTTCATCTACCGGCTCTATCCAACGCGGCGGCAGACCGAAGCGCTGGAGGCTCAGCTCAATGCCACGCGGCGGCTCTACAACGCCGGGCTGGAGCAGCGGCGCACGGTGTGGCAGAGCCGCCGGCAGAACATCTCCGTCTACATGCAGTTGCGCGAGCTGCCAGAACTCCGGCGTGCGGAGCCAGACCTCGGCGCGGTCCACGCGCACGCCTGCCAGACGACGCTCCAGCGGCTCGATCTGGCTTTCCGTGCCTTCTTTCGGCGCGTGCGCACGGGCGCGACTCCCGGCTATCCGCGCTTCAAGGCGCGCGACCGTTGGGACTCGCTGGTGTTCAAGGAGTACGGCAACGGGGCCGCACTCGTCGACGGACGGCTACGCGTCTTCGGCGTCGGCCACATCAAGCTGAAGCAGCACCGCCCGATCACAGGGCACATGAAGACGGTCACGCTGAAGCGATCTTGTCGGGGCCACTGGGCGGCCATCTTCTCGTGCGACGCGGTGCCCGCCCGGGCGTTCCCGGCGGCCACCGCCGAGGTCGGGATCGACATGGGGCTCACGCACTTCGCGACCCTCAGCACCGGGGAGCAGGTCGAGAACCCGCGCTGGTACCGGCGGACGGAGGCGCACCTTGTCGATGCGCAGCGCGTCCTCTCAGCGAAGACGCGAGGCACGCGCGCACGCCGGAAGGCGCGCCAGCACGTGGCCCGGCTGCACGAGAAGGCGCGGGAGCAGCGGCGGGACTTCCACCACAAGACGGCCCTGCGCTTCGTCCGTGAGTTCGGTGCCATCGCTGTTGAAGACCTCGATACCCGGGGCCTCGTTGCGCAATCGCCGACGGGGCTCGCGAAGAGCATTCACGATGCGGCCTGGGGGCGGTTCCTGGCGATTCTCGGCGCGAAAGCGGCAGAGGCTGCGCGCCGGTTCGCGACGGTGCCGCCCCGCGGTACGAGCAGTACTTGCTCGGGCTGTGGCCGCGTGGAACCCAAGGCGTTGTCCGAGCGCGTCCATGCCTGCCCGTGTGGGCTCGTGCTGGACCGCGACGAGAACGCTGCGCGCAATGTCTTACGGCTCGGACGGAGCCGTTGGGAGGCGGCCGATGCCGTTGCCTGAGAAGCCCCGGTCTTTAGACCGGGGAGTCGTCACGGAGAAACGTCTTCTTCACGACCTGCTTGCGACGCCGGACAAACCAGCCGCCGCTACGCTCCGTCCTCTACCGATCCGGCCATTCCGTGTTCGCCACGCTGGAGAAGTGCTGTTCAGCCCGGCGCGCGCTCTGTACGTTCTACTGATGCTCGTTGCGGGGTACGAGATCCTCCGTTACACGAAGGGGGCGAAGCTTCCGGCTGGTTTTGATGCGATCCTCGGCCGTCCTGGGCCACCCTATTCTCGCGGGGCGCTACTCACGCGCGAGACGTTCAACTATTGGCGCGAGCGTAGGTACATTTCGAAGGTGGCGCCGTACGTTACTCGAGGATGGCAGGTCTGGCGCATTACTGAGGCGGGGCGCGCGGCGGCTCGGCGGCGGAGGCCACGATGAACGATGAGAAGCGGCAGCGCAGTGAGACGACGTCTGGCCGGCCGCCAGTGCCGGGATTCGAGTACGCCGCGGCGCCCGAGCCGGTCGACCCGGCGACGGGGCAGCACCGCGCGTACTGGGTACTCGCGCCCGAGGAGCGCGCCAAGGGCTTCGTGCGGCCGGTGAGGCGGGCCTATAAGCACCTCGTCTGCGGTACAACTACCTACATGGGAACCGCCATCGCGGAGACGTGCGCGCGCGACCCGAGCTACTACGGCTCGACGTTCTGCGTGTCCTGCAAATCGCACTTCCCGGTCGGCGAGCATGGCGAGTTTGTCTGGGATGGCACCAACGACAAGGTGGGGACATGAGACCAGAGCAAGTCGTGTTCGCCGTGTCGTCTCGAGATGGGGGCGTTGATGTCCTGCTGGGCGTTCCGACCGCCGCGTGGGAATACATGAAAGACGGGAAAACGCACACGTTCGATTTGACGAAGCTCGGTCTGCCGATCCGCATCCTGCTCTATGGCGGCCCAGATCAGGTGACGGTGCGGACCGCGATCGACGCTCACAACAAGGCGCTAGGCGTGACCGTGCAGGACCGGAGCGACGAGGATTTCTCGGTGGGGCCGCCGGAATCTGGCAAGGCATGAGACGCCTGGACATCGGCATCGCGAGTTTTAACAACCCCGAGAAGCTGGATGAGACGATCCGGAGGCTTCGGGAACACTGCCGGACCGACTTCAAAATCTTCGTCATCGACAACGCGTCGCCGGATCCAGCCGTGAGGCCGGTCATCGAGCGCCACGCGGCCGAGGAGTCGCGGATCGTTCCGGTGTTCCTGCCCGAGAACATCGGCTACGCCGGCGCCGTCACCAAGCTCTTGACGATTGCGGAGTCGGAGTACATCGCCTACGTGGACAACGATGCCTGGATCGAGACGCCTGGGTGGGACGAGATGTTCGCAGATTGTCTCGATCGCTGTCACGAGGTCGGGATGGTCTTCCCCGGTGGTGGGCCTTACCCCATTCGTCGGCGCGGCGGCTACACCGAGATCATGTGGGGCGTAGGATTTTGCTGGATGATCAACCGCATGGTCATGCCGGATATCGTCGCGCGGGATCGCGGTTTCCCCATGATGAAAGAGGAGGACTACGGGAAGTTCGACACCTCCATCGGCCACCAGGAGGAGGTCGACTTCCAGACGCGCCTTCGTCTTGCTGGGTGGATCCCGGCGGCGCTTCCAGAAGTCCAGGTCGTTCACCACGCGTCGAGCAGCACCGACCCGGCGTCGCAGGAACGGATCAACCGCGGCGTCATCGCGTGGATGAACAAGTGGACATGGATTTTCTGCGGCAAGAATGTGAACTACCACTCGGCGAATGTTATGCGGATTGCCGATTGGCCACCCTTCGCGCTCTACCTCGAGGAATTCTTCACGTCGCGCCTTCCGGTCCTCAACAAGGAGCCCGAGGTTGTCACCATCGAGGGCACAGAGTACGACCTCATCCGGGTGCCGCGGCTGAGACACTATTACAGAGGGAGGATTATCTGAGAGGCGCGGTTCAGGCCGTTGTGATCTTCGGGTGCCTTATCATCGGGATCACGGCGGTGTCCGCGATCCGCGACGAGTGGCTGCACCGGCGCGATCTTCGAGCGATCCAGAAGATGGTCGGGAGCCGGACGGCGTGATGCCAAATACTACGACGGTCATCGTATAGGAGGCTAGAGGCCATAGATGAAGACTGGTCCGGTGTTCACAAGACCAGGGCCGTTAGGCGTCCGGTGTTTTTGGCAGCTCGATCGCGGCGAGCTTCTTGGCGTCGCTGCGCCGCCACGAGAAGCCTACGCGCAGATCGGGACCGACGCCTACGCGCCCGACGTGGACGGGGACCTCGAAATCCTGTGGGCCGTCATCAAGCTCCTCAAGCCGGACCTCGCAATCGAGATCGGGACCCGCCAGGCGGTCAGCACGCGCACCATCGTTCACGCCATGCAGTACGCCGGGTGCTCTCGGCGTCTCGTGACGATCGATCCAGATCCAGCCTGCAAGGCGTATCTCCGGGGCGTGAACTGCACCTTCCTTCAGGCCATGGGCGAAGAGATCTTCACGCATCCTGTCTACAGTAAGCACTACGCCGCCGTGGATTTCCTGTTCATCGATACCGATCCCCACACCTACGATCAGACGTGGCGGTGGCTGGACACGTGGGTTCAGCGGGTGACGCCTGGCGGTGTTGTTGCGTTCCACGACATCGTGCCGGCGCGACCGGAGATCCAGGTTGCCGATGCCATCCGGGACTGGCTCAAGGGCCGTGCTGGATGGATGTGGTGCGAATATCCGAGCCCAGGAACCGGCGCCGGGATCGGGCTGCTCTGGAGGCTCCCTCGTTGAGCCAGCCGAAGGTGACTCCCGTTCCGCCCGCGCCCGCGCCGAAACGACCGCCGGCGAAGCCGGCGCATCTCCTGTTCATAGGTTGGGATGGGCCGCTCGGCTTCAGATTCTCTCCGCCGACTCTCCACGAGAAGCGAGAGCTCCTAGTCGAGCGGGCGAACCTCGAGTGCGTGAACGAGCAAGGAAAGCCGATCCCCGGGAAGGTTGCCCTCATCGTCCCTGTGGAGATCGTCGTTGACGGACGGCCGCCAAAGGCAAGCCCCGCATGAGCCTGACGGTCCCGAACTACGTGTTGAAGGAAATAAGATCCGACCTGGAAAAGTCGCCAGAGGATCGAGAAGCTGCCGAGCTGGCGAAGGTTGTTGATCCCGTAGCTGGACCTCTCGAGTCCTGTAGCTGTTCTACATGCCAGCGCGCCTGCCTGCACAAGCCTGGTTGGTTCGCGCCGGGCGAGGCGGAGCTCGCCGCTGACTATCTCGGGCTCACGCTTCAGGAGTTCTTCGATACCTACCTCGCCGCGGACTACTGGCCGGAGCTGGATGGCGAGCCACAGGTTTACGTTCTGTCGCCTACTGTGACGTACATCCCGGCCGGCACGCGGTTCGCGTACTGGCAGAGCGGCCAGTGCGTCTTCTTCCGAAATGGCCGCTGTCGGATCCATTCCGTGAAGCCCCTTGAGTGCCGGGAGCAGCACCACGAGAGAACGCCCGACGAGCGCCATGCGGCGCATCGCCACCTCAAGGAACTGTGGGAGCCCGGCGAGCACCAGCGGCAGATCGCGGATCTCTGCGGAGGTGGGGTATGACGGTCACCTGCGACGACTGCGGACTCGTTTACGACGATACGTACCGCTGGACGTACTGTCCGCATGACAAATTCGAGATGCGGAGTCTGGTGAGCAACGGGCGCGGGACGAAGATCTGCACGACCGTCGAGGAAGTAAATACCTTCCTGCGCGAGGGAGAGAAGCGCCCATGAGTTACGACCGGAACGATGTCCTCATGATGGCCCGCATCAAAAATGAGGAAAACTGGATCGGAAGGAACCTCGAGCGCACCTGGAAGGTCTGCGGCAAGGTCCTGATCTGGGACGACGGGTCGACGGACGGTACGGAGGCAACGTGTCTTCGATCGGTTGGAGGCGAAGATGGTGATGTGCTGGATACGGGATGGGGATTCACGGCCTATCATCCTGAATTCAAGCGCATGCTGTATTACTTCCGGTCACCGTTCAAGGGCTCGGCCCGGCCCAAGGAGCGCGTCTCGGAAATTCGCGATAAGAACCTCGCGTGGTACTTCGCCAAATCTGAGATCGGTTTCAAGCACGTCCTTTTGCTTGACGGCGACGAGATGTTGTCGCTCGAGGCTGTTCGGAGGTTCCCCGGCGCGGTCGAGGCCCTGGAGCAGCCCGACGGGCCTCACATGCTCCAGCTCCCGTTCATCTATTACTGGGACGACGAGCAGCACCAGCGGGTAGATGGGATTTATGGGGACGCGGCTGATGGGTTCAAGCGGCTGCGCTTCCCTCGCTTATTCACCATCTGCCGTGGGCTTGACGAGCAGCAGCTTTTCGACATGCACTTTGCCTGGCGCGGCAGCCGCGGCGGGTTCCATTGTGGGTCTGTACCTCAGCAGGAGTTTTTGCCGAACGGCCAGAAGCCCATGACGGCGTTCGCGGATCTCCCTGTCATTCACTTCGGGTATCTCGAGGAAGCGCGGCGTCAGGCGAAATTCGAGTTTTATAACAGGATCGATCCGGACAACGAATTCGAGGGCGGTTACAAACACATCGTGGGGCTTCCGAACATCCACGCGCCCGGTCCAGTTGTTCGGGAAGTGTGGGAAGACAAGTAATGGCGGGCGCCCGCGCCGCCAAGCTTGTAGAGATTCAGGACCTGCATCGTCGCGTCCACGAAATGCGGGATTTGGCGTTCGCGAACCCGCTTGTCTACATATACCTTAGCGGCGTCGAGGAGGTACTTGACTGGCTGCTCGGCAGCTGCCCTGACGGGGAGCGGGCTGACGTCGATCCGCTCGTCCTCGTTCAGGATTACGACTGGCAGCTTGCGTTGGTCTGCGGTGAGAAGTCCAAGGATGCCAGTTGCCTCTATCATCAGATCCGGCGCGTGGAGGTTTCATGATTACGATCGTCATTCCGTCTCGAACCGATGAATACCTTGGCCGGCTGCTTGCCTCGATCGACCGATCTCAGCCAGGGTGGTTGGAAGGCCGCGCAGCTCAGGGGTGGCCAGGGGTGATCGTGGTCGACAACGGCATCGGTCCGGCCTTCCGTACGGAGTGGGGTAGCCTGGTCAGGTTCGAACCGCTCGAGCTCCCCTTCGGGTTCTCGAAGGCCATGAATCGCGGCGCCTCGAAAGCACACCCGGAGTCAGATCTCCTTTTGATGAACGACGACACCGAGGTCCTCGTGCCGGTATTCATCGATGCGTTCGAGAAGTGGGGAGGGACGGCCGAGGCGATGCACTACGCGATCGTGTCGCCGGTCCTCACTGGAGGAGTCGGGAATCCGGAGCAAACTATTGCACCGCCCGAGGGACAGGTTCGAGAGATCGAGACGACGGTCTGCTTCGTCTGCGTTCTGATCCCGCGCCGGGTCTGGGACACCGTGGGCCCGATGGATGAGAGCTATACCACCTACGGTCACGACGACGACGATTACGGGCATCGTGTCCGCGTTGCGGGGTTCAAGTGCGGAGTCCTTGGTGGGATCACGGTCCACCACGGGTTCGGTGAGCTTTCGATGAACGGAACCTACGCGCGCGTGTTCGATCAGGCGACTCTGACCGAGCACTCGAGGGCCGCCCAGCGGACGTTCATCGAGAAGTGGGGTGGGACTCCGGACCAGGTCCGGAAACTGAGGGCGGCGGAAGAGGGACCGCATCACCTGACGCTATGGGAATTTGTTGAGCTCGGCTACCTTCAAGAACTGAACCGCCAGTTTCTCCATCCGCTCGGGCTCTCCCTGAGTTTCCGGACCGATGTGCTTCGTCACCGGGCGACGTTCATGGGAATCACCGATCACCGGGAAGAGCCGGACGGAATAGTGTTTGCTGACGGCGTGACAAGCGTTGAAAAGGCCGCTCGAATCGGCGAGGAGCAGCGGATCCGTCGCGCCGCGCGTGAACAGGCCCTTGGGTACTGGATTCAGCCACCTCCAATTTCAGCGTTGCCGGCTGCGGCGCCAGAAGGTGATACGGAGCAGGCCAGTCAGTGACAATTCGGCAATTCTACCGGCCCCACGAGATTCGGGCCCGGCTGGAAAAGGCCGGCCTCAGCGTTAGCATCAGGACCATCTATTATTGGATCTCGAGCGGGAAGCTGCGGAGCGTTGCTGGTCCTGGTGGGCTCCGGGTGCCCGCGGCTGCCGTGGAAGAAGTCCTCCGGGAGAGTCAAGAGGAGACGTAAGAATCCGTGCAATTTGCGCAACTGGATATTGACAGACTGCCATGACTACCACTAGCGTAGTCCTGCATGAGCAGTGCCACGGAAGTGCTGACTGGATATGCCCCGGCCGCGGGAACGGGTCGCAATCCGTATCTCGAGCGCGCGACGGCCATCGAGTTGACCCCAGCGGACCTTCCGAAGCGCATTGTGTTCAACGGACGACGGTACGTCATGAACGCTACACCGCGTGGAGGGCTGATTTTGAAGGGGGAGGATCCGTGAGGTAGTAAACCTTCGCGCATCATTCGCCGGGATCGTGGCGGAGCCACGAGCGCCAGCCGAAAGCCAGCTAGCCCTGATAGGCAGCTGGCCTTTTGCGTTTAGGGGGATCGCATGGTGGGACGGAAGAGAACGGCGGCAATGGGATACGAGGCGCTGCGTCAGAGGATTCAGGACGCGCTCGAGGAGACGTATCCCTGTCCGCCCGCCGGCGGCGGATGGCCGTGGCTGATCGACTTCTATCCCGATGAAGGATTCCTGATCGCCCGCGTGACCCACAAGGGTGAGCACGATCTGTACCGCATCATGTACACCCGCGATGCGGACGGGACCGTCGAGCTCACCGGAGATCCCGAAGCGGTCGACGAGAAGTACGCGCTCCGGGACACGGGCGAGGTCATCGCGCGCCAGGCCGTGGCGCGCCGGTTCGTGGCCCAGGGCAAGCTGGTCGCGAGCGGGGCCGACGCCCAGAAGTACCTCGATACGCTCGTCGAGAAGAATCCGCTCTTCGCCTCGCTCAAGGGGACGCCGAACACCCATCTCGTGGTCTTCGACCTGACGTCGATCGGCAAACCCAGCCAGCATCTCGGGCTCGTGAAGTACCAGCTCGCGAAGTCGGGCCTGGCCGCGGCGCTCCCGACGCTCATCAGCAAGCCGATCCACGTGACGGCCGGTCTGGACGCCCACTTCGACGGCGATCCGAAGCCGATCGGCGTCTTCCTTGGCGGCGAGGGGCTCGAGAACGAGGACGGGACGCTCACGCTGCGCGCGATCGGCACGCTGTGGAACATCGACTTCCCCGATGAGATCGAGGAAATCGGCAAGCAGAAGGCGGGACTCGGAGCCAGCTACGAGCTGACCTACAACCCGCTGGCGGCATCTCGGATTGCGGAGAACGTCATCGAGCTCGGCGAATACCAGTTCAGCGGCGGTGCGATCCTCAAAAAGGCCGCGGCCGCCCATCCGGAGACCCAGCTCCTGGTCGCCGGCGCGGGCTATCGCACGCTCGACGGCACCGACCTCGCTGCGGTCTGGTACCAGGGCTCTTGGCAGGATACGGTCAACGCCATCCTCCATTCCGGCAACCTCGACGTCCTCGACGAAGGTGATCTTCAGGCTGACCCGATCACCACGAAGGAGCGCAACGCTCTTCCCGATTCCGACTTTGCCCTCGTCCAGGAAGTCCAGAACAAGAGCACCGGTGAGAAGCGAAAGGTCCGGCGGTTTCCAATGGACACGGAGGCGCGCCGGAAGAACGCATGGAGTCGATCGAGCCAGGTAGCGACGGATCTGGCCGATGAAGAGCGGCGCCAGGTCAAGAACCGAATCATGAACCGCGCCAAGCGTGAGGGCGACGCGTGGGCGAAGCCCTACAAGAAGACCAACGGCACGTGGGTCAAGGGAGGAACAGCGATGGCGAAGAAGTACGACGGGTTCACGGACGAGCAGGCTGCGCAGATCGACGCGCTCGTCGAGGCCGCTCTCGCGGCAGCGCAGACCGGCAGCAAGGCCGAGGCGCTTCAGGGTGAGAACACCAAGCTCCAGGCCGACTTCAAGAAGGCCGGTGAGGATCTCGTGGTCCTGACGGCGACGCTCGAGGAGACGAAGGTCAAGCTGACCACGGCCGAAGGGGCGCTGCTCGAGGCCAACAAGCAGCTCGAGATCCATCAGGTCGCGGCTGCGGAAGCCCTGAAGGTGGCCGAGGCGACGGCGCTGAAGGCTGCGGTCGACGCAAAGCTCACCGATCTCGGCAAGAAGTACGGCTTCACCCCGAAGCAGCTCGAGGCCAAGCGCGCCCTGGTCGAGAAGCTCGTGGCCGGCAAGGAGCCGCTCAAGCCCGACGAGGTCGAGGAGATCTACGCCGGCGCCAAGGTCATCGTGATGCCGACCGCCCAGGTGCCGCTCGTGGCGGGATCGGGTTCCGGTGACGGTGTGTCCACGGACAAGATTCTCGAGACGTTCCCGGCGCTCAGGAGAATCGGCGCCGGGGCCAAGGTCTGATAACGCGAAAGGGGAGGTGACGGAACATGGCGAAGGCGATCGCAGGGTACAGCCCAGTCCACGTTCAGGGGGGCAAGCTCTCCACGAGCGAGACCGCGGGCGATGTCAAGCAGGGGCTGTTCGCTGGGTTCGATTCCAGCGGGGACGTCCGGCTCGCCGACTACCGCAAGGCCCAGGGGCCGCGGATCGCGGTCGGCGCGTTTCTCCAGGACGCGGTCCAGAAGGATCCGCTCGGCAACGCGCTCTCGACGGGCACTCGGCTGACGTTCGTGGGGTTCGGGAAGATCTCGGGCATGACCGACGTTTCGGATGCCGATCTCACCGCGGGGACGTTGTACTACCTCTCTAGCGGCGGCAAGGTGACGAAGACGAAGCCAGCGAGCGCGACAGACGACGTCGACCAGGCGGTCGGCGTAGCGATGAGCACTTCCGAGCTGATCATCCAGCTCGGGCAGCCACTCGTCCATGCCTAACGGCTGGACATGGGAGGTGAACTGACATGCCAGTCGGATATCGCACGTTCGATCAGATCGACCTGAACGACATCTGGTACGGGGGCGGGGGCGCGGGGATCCAGAACGCCATCGACCTCTATCGGACCGTCGAGATGCCCGTGATCAGGGCGCTGGCGATGCCGCACGACGAGACGATCATGAAGTACGCGGTGTCGGAGAAGAACGGGTTCCAGAAGCTCGGGTCCGGCCAGCGCCCGGACCGCAAGATGGTCCAGATCGCCACGATGTACCCGAAGGTGGACAAGTACGGGTACGGTGTCGGCACGGATCGCGACACCCTCCTGCGCTCGACCGGCCGGGAGATCCAGCTCGACTTCAACCGGCCCTTCAAGGAAGACCCCGAACACGTCCTGCTCCAGTTCCTGAAGGTCATGATGGAAGAGCCCGGCAACGCCAATAAGGGGTACGGGTTCTACAGCAGCCAGTTCTCCGGCGAGGAGAAGATCACCAAGCCGCCGAAGTTCCAGAACAACACCTTCGCCGCCAGCCACACCCACTACTATCGGAGCGGCGCGGCGTCAATCGTGCTCGCCGACATCACGAAGGCGAAGCAGACGATCCGGCACCACGGTCACATGGGGCGCCTCGCCGGGTGGATCAACTCGGTGGAACAGCAGGCCCTCGAGGACCTGGCGGCCTGGACCGGGAGCATCATCAGATCACCGGTGTCAGACGCCGTGGCGATCCAGGGATTCCCCGAGAGCTTCACGCTGCTCGGCGTGGACTGGTACGTCACCGAGATGATCCCTTCCGGCTACTTCCTCGTCGTTGAGGTCATGGGCGACGAGAGCGAGCGGCCGCTCGTCATGTTCGAACCGGCGAACCTTCAGGGCCTCAACTTGTTCCCAGGGAACCAGCCGGACTACCCGATCATCGAGTCCTTCGTCGAGCGCTGGATGGGCGTGAAGGTCGCGCGCCGCGGCGCCGGCGTGTCTGTCCAGCTCGCGACGGCCGGGACCTACGTGAACCCGACCTTCAACGAGTAAACGATCGACTAACTCTAAACCCCCGGTGATGACGGGGTCGACGCTAGCGAGGGAATGATGACGACACAGGTGAAAGAGTCCAAGCACGGGCCGATGATCACCCCAAAGCGGTGGGTGATCATCGGCTCGTTCGTGTACGCCGGCGTGTCCTATTCGCAGGGAGAGCCGGTCCCGAAGATGCCGGTGGCCGACGCGCAGGGTTTCATGGCGCGTGGGGCCATCGCGGAGATCAACGAGGATGGTGAGGTCGATCATGTGGCGTCACCTGGTCGTGAGCCCCGAAACGCGGCCGAGTACCTGAACGGGACGGACATCTCCGTGTTCCGGAAGATTCGGCAGTTCAAGCCCGATCCGGTCATGCTCCGGGAGCTCGAGCAGACTGCGAACCGCCATGCCCGGTCGATGATCCTCGTCGAAGCGCTCCGCGCCATGCTGGGGGATCCTCTGTGACGCCGCGGCGGCTTCTGATCGTCTCCGACAGCCCGGCGGTCATGTCCGGACTGGGCCGCGTCGTGCGTGAGCTGGCGCTCCGATTCCACCAGGATGGCACGGCGATCATCGTCGCCGGCGCCTGGCACGCCCTGGCGCAGACCCAGGTCTTTCCCTACCAGGTGTTCGATTCCCCGAAGGGGATGTCGCCGAAGGGCCTCATCGATGCGTTCCAGCCCGATACGGTCCTGGCCATCGGCGATCCGTGGGACTTCCGGGCCCTGGCGGCTCTCAAGGCCACCGAGGGCGGGTTTCGTCTGGTCGGGTATCTCAACATCGAGGCGGAGCCTCTCCCGCCGGCGTGCGAGGGCGTCCTGGACGCTTTCGACATCCTGACGACCACCAGCCAGTTCGGTGCCAGGGTCCTGAACCGCCCGAACCGCCCCGCGGTCATGCCCATTCACCACGGTGTCGACCGCCAGGTTTTCAGGCCGATCACCAAGAAGGTCACGCTCGCCGGGCGGGACGTCACGACGACTTTTATCGTCCTGCTCAATGCCCAGAATACCGAGCGCAAGAACCTTCCGACTGCGCTCGCTGGCTTCGCGCTGTTCGCGCGCGGCAAGGACGACGTCCTCTGCTACGCCAACACGCAGTCGCATCCAGGCCCTGCGCCCCATGATCCTCCGGGGCATAACCTCGCCGACGTGGTGGTTCAGCACGAGATCCAGTCGCTCGTCATGTTCCCGCACGAGAACCACGGGCCGCTGAACAGTGTCTCCGATGAGGACGTCAACGCGATGTACTCGGCCGGCGCCGTTCTGCTCAATACGTCGTACGCCGAAGGATTCAGCCTGTCGACTCTCGAGGCCATGGCGACCAACACGGTTCCGATCGGACCGGCTGCGTTCTCGATGCCGGAGCTGCTGGCGAACGGTCGTGGGGAGCTTATTCCTGTGGCGGCGCGGATCCGTTTGGCGCACGGGACGGAGTGCGCCGTGGTCAGCGCTGAGGGGGTCGCAGAGGCGCTCGAGCTGGCGTACGCGAAGTGGAAGGTCGGCGAGCTCGCGACCTACCACCGAGCCGGCATGAACTTCGCCATGTCCAGGACCTGGGATCGCACCTACCGGCTCCTGGGTGACGCGATGGCGATTCCAACCGCCGCGCGGGCTGCCGACGGGAACAGCATCGATCCGTACCTCCGGGTGCAGGCGAGCCGGGCGACCTCGCGCGAGACCGTGGGCCTCGTGAAGATCGGGAGTCTCGGGGAAATGCTCCAGGCAACCGTGATCGTCCGCGGAGCGGCGCAGAAGTTCGCCCGCAAGGTGACGGTGTTCACGAACGCCTACCCCGAGGTGTTCGAGGCCATGCCCGAGGTTGACAGCGTCGTCAAGCTGAAGGGGACCGATCAGGACATCGTCGTCCGAAGCGTCGCCGATCTCTTCCCGGTCTTCATCGATCTCCGGGTGGTGTCGAAGGCGTACGGGGTGGCCGAGGTGCCGTTCGAGCGCGCGCACCGGTGGTTCCGGGACGCCTGGCCGACGTCGTGTGGCCGGCTGGCGGATCTCGGCATGCACGCGATCGAGATCATGCAGCTGAGCCTGGGTCTTCCTGGGTCCGCTGGCCACCCGCCGATCTTCGAGCCCCGCGCTGGCGGTCCGGCGCTCGATGACATTCCCTATGTGTGCATTTCCACGGGCGCCGAGCGGCACGGGAAGCTGCAACAGTGGCCGATCGAGGACTGGGAAGCGTTGGCGAGCACGCTCGAGGATCTCGGGTGCGTTGTCGTTCAGGTCGGAGAGAAGGAAGACGTGCCCGTGGCCGGTACGATGGACAACCGTGACGTGCCGCTGGATCGCGCGGCCGCCATCCTCGAAGGAGCTCGAGCCTTCATCGGGATCGACGGGGCGATGCAGCACCTCGCCACCGCCGTCGGGGCGCCAAGCGTCGTCATGTTCGGGCCGACCAGCCGGATCCTGTTCGGTTATGCCGGGAACTCCAATCTGGAGAGCCAGGCGGCCTGCCCGCCGTGCTGGTCCCAGTGGCCGTCGTGGGGCCAACAGGTGTGTCCGCGGGGCGTCAAGGTCTGCGTGAACCTTCCGAGCATCGACACCGTGCTGGCCGAGGTCAGGAAGCTCGTCCAGATCGATCTGGTGCCGGCGTGAACCGTAACGAGATCATCATCAAGTTCTCGGTATCTCCAGCGACGGAGGACGAAGTGCGGGATCAGGTGGCTGCGATCCTACGGGAGCACGACGGCATTTCAGAGTTCGCCTCGGCGGTCCTAGCCGGCGACGTGGTGTCAAGGCTCAAGGGGCAATGTCTTCTGCTCACGGCAGAAAATCTTGGCGGGATCGACGAGCCATGATCGCGGATGTCGGGTCGAACTACGTGGGCCTGCTGGACGCGGTGACCAAAGCGTTTGGCCCCGCAGGCGCGGCGTTTGCGGTGGTGGCGGCCGTCCTGTTTTACTTCTACCGACTTGATCACCTGCGAAAGCAGAAGGGCTTGAAAGAAGCCCACGATCGTCGTGACGATCGGGAGTCCAAGTTCATCAACGTCATCGAGCAGAACGCAGCTGCGTGCGAGCGGTCGTCGCAGTCATCGCTACGGTTGGCCGACGGGATCGAGCGTCTGGCGACGACTGCCCGAGAGATACAAGAACGGCAGTCTCGGGAGTTGGCGGACGTCTTGCGAGAAATTCGGCGATGAGGACGATGAGCTGGGTCTATCTGCTCAGCATCGTGGAACGCACGGTGGTGTTCTTTCTTATGGTCTGGATGGCCACCGTGGTGTGGCGCGCGAGCCACCGAGACGGCCAGCTGCTTCGGGCGTTCGCCTTGTTCTTCACGGCCAATGCGTGGGCGTTGGGCTGGTATCTCGCGGCCTTCTTGCTCCGTTCGACTGGCTACTCAGAGCTTCAGCGCGCGTTCTGGGAACATGGGTGGGTAGCCTGGACGCCTTTGCTGGCGTCTCTGCTGTACCTGTACAGGACGCTTCGTTGATCAGCCTCATTACGATCACCTACAACTCGCACCGCTGTCTCCAGAGGCTTCGGACGAGCCTGAAGGATTCGACCGCTTTGCCCTATGAGTGGGTCCTTGTCGACAACGGATCTCGCCGACCCGAGACGGCTGAGGAGCTCCGGGCAATAGAGGCAGCAGGCGAGGCTACGGTCATCCGGCATGACGAGAACCTCTGGTTCACGCGCGGCGTGAACGCCGGCATCGCCAAGGCCGGTGGTGACGTCATCTTTCTGCTGAACCCGGACTGCGCGGTCCGGCCGGGGTGGCTGGAGACGATGCTGGCCGTCTTGACCAAGCCGCGCCGCAAGATCGGGATCGTCGGGGCCGTCCTTGTAGACGAGCTCGGCCGCGTGGTCCACGCCGGCGCCTACGGCATGGGAGTCCATGAGGGCTACCTCGAGCCCTACGACTCCGAGGCGCCATGGGCCAAGGAACGCCAGATCGAAGGCTGGATTACTGGAGCCTGCCTGATGATCTCCCGAGAGGCTCTGGAGGCCGCCGGGGGGACGCTGGACGAGCAGTACGCTCATTTTCACAGCGATCGCGCCCTGGCCGATCGTGTGCGGAGTGCGGGGTACTCGGTCTGGATGAGCTCTCAGGTCCTCGTTCATTCCGTCGGCGGGTGCCAGCTGTGAAGATCGCCTTTACGGGATTCTTCAAGGACGAATCGGGATACGGCGAGTCGGCCCGGCGCCTTCTGGGTGCGCTCCACGAAGTCGGCGCTGAGGTGGCGCCCGGGATGGTGCTTTCCAATGGCGCCGCCGAGATCTCCTCCGAGGAGATGCCGTTGGAGCTCCAGGGGTTCCTCGAGCATCCCGGGTTCCTCGCCGAGGCTCCAGACGTTCATCTCATGTACGTTGCGGCCAACGAGTTCCCCATCCTTCGAGTCCCCGGACAACGGTCCGCCGGTCTGACCTGCTGGGAGACGGATTTGCTTCATGTCGCGTACGTGGCTGGATGCGCCGATCTTGACTGCGTCATCGTTCCGTCCCGGCTCAACGCCGAGGTTTTCCGGAACGCTGGCATCGAGGCCGTCGCCGTTCCATTCCCCACGGCCCAGCCTGGCGGTGATGGGATTGAAGCCGCGCCAGTAGGTGACGAAGCGTTCGTTTTCTACACGGTTTTGACTTGGCAGGAGCGGAAGAACCCGCGCGGCTTGCTGACCGCGTACCTGACGGCGTTCTCCGGGTTCGACAACGTCGAGCTGGTGGTGAAGGTCAACGGGCCGCGGTTCCTCAAGTCGCGCATCGAGCAGGAGATCACCGAGCTGATCACCGCGATCAACCGGCCGAATCCCCCGAAAGTCCGGCTCATTGTCGATACGTGGCCGGCAGAGCGGATTTGGGCCCTGCACCGGCGCGGGGACTGTTTCGTGCTCCTGACGCGCGGGGAGTCGTTCACGTTGCCGGCTCTGGATGCCCTGACCGTAGGAAATCAGATCATCATCACCGAGTGGGGTGGGCATCGGGACTATCTGGCCGAGCGCGACGGTGTTCTGTTCGTCGAGGCGAGGCTGACCCCTGTGGTCCAGTCCTACCCGTACTTTACCGGGGACCAGGCGTGGGCGGATCCCGACATCCTTCAGGCTGCGGACATGATGCGGGCAGCGTTCAAGGGTGGCCGGACGTCGAAGCGCACGCACGATCTCTCGAGCCTGGCGCCGGCGGTGGTTGGCCAGCAGCTTGTGGAGGCCCTTCGTGGCAAGTGATCTCGAGGATCTCTCCAGCCAGCTCGATCGGGAAACCGGGAAGCTGCTGACGGCCGCGGACCGGACGTCGCTGCTCAAGGATGCCGTTCCCATCTACAACGGGATGGCGTCAACCGCGTTCACCCTCAGCGGGACCGTGCTCGATCGCGACGCGACTGATCTCGAGAAGCGCGCGCTCGTTCTTTGCGGGCTCCTGGCTTACCTCGAGCAGAAGCTCATCCCGGCATCTGAGAACGCTGTTCAGATTTCCAACGTCGCCGGAAAGACCGATCTGAGCAGCGTCGAATGGGCGCTCGCAAAGCGCCGCAAGGAACTCTTCGAGCAGCAGCTGACGCCACTGCTGAACCGGATCAACGACGCTGGCGTGATGGGTGAGGTCAAGGCCGCGGAGCTCGGGGAGACGCTCGAGGTGAGCAAGACGGCGCTCACTCCGGTCAACCGGTGATGAATGGGTTTGCTCAACGACGCCCAGCAAGCGGCCGTCAAGAAGGCCAGGGCGCTTGCCTGGACGCGTGTGTTCACCGTGGAAACGGTGACGGAGATCAAGGGCGCCGACCGTTACGACGAGCCGACGCTCAGTACCGGGTCGGTCCTCCTCAGCGGGGACTGGACCTGGCGCGACCAGCAGGATCGCCGCGGGCGCGAGGGCGGGATCGTTGCCGAGGCGCATCTGCTTCTCTGCACCGACATCCTCAACTCGGGGACGATAGTGAGCCAGAAAGCGCATCTTGTCGTGGACGGGATCCGCTGCACGGTGTTGGGCTTCACGCCCTATCCGGAGTTCGGCGAGCTGGTCGTGGCGGCTATCCGGGCCAGGTAAGGAGTTCAGGGTGAGCAACCCCGGGGACGTGAACGTGAGAACAAACGGAGCCAAGTCGGAGATCCTCGATCGGCGCTTTGTGGAGGCCGTTCACAACAGCGTGCGCCACGTAAAGCGCTCGCTCCTGGATTTCCTCGATATTTGGGTGGCGCAAGTGCCCCCGGATGTGCTGGACCGTACGCGTCCGCTCGTTGAGATGCTCAAGCGTCGGATCCACAATGACGTCTCGAACATCCGCGATCAGATCGACGCCGCTTTCGAGATCTACAAGAGCGGCGGCGTGATTCCGGCGTTCGGTAGGACATTTGAGGAACTCGACGCTGCTGGGAAAAGAGATCATGCCACCCGGGAGGGCCAGCGAAGTGCCTGAAGGCGCGCTGTTCCTGACGGCGGCTGGAATTATCAAGCTCGGCTCTTTCGTCGCGGCTGTGCGCCAGGCGTTGCAGATTGGCCTCGCGCGCGAGGCCCAGGAGTTTCGGGCCGTGGCGGCGGCGGGAGCACCATCGCCCGAGGCCGAGGCGGTGCTCTTGTCTCGGGGCGTTCCAGGGTCGGGGCCGGGCCAGGTCGGTGTCGGCGGCGGGATCGCCGGCGGCGTTATCGGGACTCCAGAGGGTGGTCGGTTCCTTCGCCAGGGCGCGCAGGTGTCGCTCAGGGAGGCGATCCTGACGGACCGCATTGTGCAGACGACCACGCCGGATCGCGTGACGGCTGGGACCGGTAACCCGGGCGTGATCAACCAGAAGACTGGGTTCTTCTGGCAGACCAGACGCCGCGGGATCCAGGGTCCTACGGAGCCCTTCAACCATGCCTACGTCCAGGCGGCCGAAAATGGCGGAGTGGTGTGGGTCGTCCGGCCACGTTCTGGGACGAGGGGCCTCGAGCCCGAGCCCGGGATCATTACGCACACCATGGTGAAGACGATGCCTCCGTTCCAGATGTACCGGCGGTCACTGTTCACGCAGCGCGAGATCGCTCGCCAGCGCTTGTCCGTGGCGGTACGCGCGGCCGCGCGTGAGGTCGGTCGGGCATGACGCTAACGATCAAGCGCGTCGGCCCGGACGTCATGCACTCGGTCATGAAATGGGCCAAGGAGATCACCTACACGGTGGGTGGAGTTACGCAGACGCTTGCCCAACGGTTCGATCCGCTGGACATAGTGTCGGCCTATCCGGACGAGCTCCAGGTGCTGACGAAGTCGACGTTGGCGCTCGCCGGGCCCGGCGACATGATCCGCGATGACCACGAGTACTTCGGCGGTCCGGCCGGCGGGCAGGTGACAGATCCGGATCGGCTTATGCTGTCGTGGTTCGGCTTTATCGTGGGGCGCGGGTCGTATGAGCGGTCTCTGATGCTCCGGGATCAGCTCATGAACGATCTGTATTACCTCCTGGCGTTCGAAGCTGGGGATACCGGAATCACTCTCTACGATGCTGTGAGCAAGGCAGAGATCGGACTTCTGGAGGCGGAGCGCGTTCAAGCGCGCACGATCCCCGTCAACGCACCAGCGATTGAAGCGGATCGCTACAAGTTCGTGGTGACGTTCGAGATCCCGTACGACTAAGTCGCTGGCCAACAAAGGGAGGTAGGAACGATGGCGCAGGAAGGGCGTAGGTTCCGCCGGAGGAAGAAGGAAGACGTTTTCATCGATGGTTACTTCGTGGACCATGCCACCGACGTGGCTCCGGACTTCGATCGTTCGGAGGAGACGTTCCACCTCTACGGTAAGGACGATCCGGAGCACGATGTTCAGCACAACTCGTCGATGGTGACGGTCGAGGTGCTGGATAAGCAGGGCAACGCAGCGATCCTCGACGTTCTGACGGGCAAGGATCCCGATCAGAATGCGCCGAAGCAGTACAAGATCGATGACCTGGCCTCCGGCGTGCTCTGGGCCAACGTCAAGAACCCCGGCAATACGCAGTACCTCAAGAGCTGGATCGTCGGGGGATGGTCGCCCGGCATGCCGTTGCCGTCTGGTGGGGCGAACGACAAGGCCCGGCTCCGCTTCACGGGCCGCGGCGATCTCGCCCGGCAGTTCGACCAGGCGTGGTTGATGGGCAAGAAGGTGGCTTCCGGCACGTCCGTCGCGATGGGCTTGACGCCATTCATGGTCCCCGGCGAGGACAACGTCTACGCCGTCCACGTGCGGGCCATCCGCGACCAGGCCGGCAAGTTCGAGACGGAAGATGTGACGCCTACGGCGGCCATGGTGACCTCGGCTGGGGCGGTGGTCTTCGCCGAGATCGCGTCGCAGTCGCAGATGCAGCCGGTGACCCACGCCTACGTCATCTTCCTTCAGACGGGGACGACGGCGGTGTATCCGGCGGCAGCTGCGAAGCCGGACAAGCTGCGCAAGTAAGAACCACGACGCGCGTCGTAGCGCGTCATGTAGGAACGCGAGTGTGCGTGCCCGGCGCCTGAAGGGGCGCCGGGCGGAAAGCGAGGGAGCACGATGGGTACGAGCCTGTTCGAGATGTTCCGCAACACGGAGACCGTCGAGATTGTTGACGAGTCTTCGTCGGTCAAGATTGCCTTCCGTTCACTGAACTTTGCCGAGAGCACCGAGGTCGTGGATCTCATCACCAAGGCCAGGGTCGAGGCGAGCAAAGAAATCGATGCGCCCGACTACAAGCAGATGCTCTTGACGGAAGTGAAGACGTGGACGGATCGCAACATTATCGATCGACTCATCGAGACCGAGAAACCTGGAGCGGTATCCGTCGTTGACCTGGCGCCGAAGGACGGTGAGCCCAAGGACGATGAGCACCGGAAGAAGCTCGAGCTCGAGGCGCTGGCCCAGTGGGAGGCCGCTCGCCGCACTCAGCTCGGATCGGAGGAGCTTGTCGAGCTCCAGCGGCTGATGGTGGATCGGCTGGTCCAGATCGAGATCAGCACGAGGGCCAACGCGCGATATACGCGCGAATGCCTGATCAGAATGGTCATGGATCCCGAGTCGAACCAGCCCTATCTCTCTGCGGATCCGGCTGCGGGCAACTACATCGACAAGCTCATGCCGGGAGCTCGGATCGCGCTCGTCGGGCTTTGGCAAGCATTCGTCATCAAGCAAGGTGAGAAGCAACTCCGCCAGCTGGTGAAGTCGCCTGGTTTTTTACCGTCTGGCGCGTTGCCCAAGCCGCCGGAAAGCTCCCCTGGGGCAACGACCGAGATCCCGTCGACCTCCCAGCCCACGTCACCCGTGCCTACGCCCTCCGGGTAGGGCTTGACCATGTCGATGAAGCCGTCGGCCACTTTCCGGAGCAATCAGGGCCCACGGAGGTCGAGCGCTTCGTGCCCCGCTACTTCGATGCGTGGCTGGAGCGGACGAAGAAAGCTGAGCAGGAGCGGCTCCGAAGTCGCGGCAAGGGCGAGGGGCCGGCCACGTTTGCCGGGTTTGGAGCGAGAGCCGAGGCAGCGTGGGAACAGTGGATGGAATACGTCCTCGAGATCAATGACGAGGTTGTCGGGGACGATGAGGAACGCGCCGATGAAGACGAGGACGACTAGTGCCGCCTGAGTCACCGGATCTCCTTCTGCTCGTCGGCGCAGACCTTAGTCTGCTCAATCAGCAGATAGCGCAGTTACGCCAATCACTCAATCTTAACATCGACCTCAGCCAAGGGCTTCAGCGGTCGGCCGTGGCCGCACAGCAGCTCCAGACGAATCTCGGTGGAGCTGCGCGATCGCTCAGTGATGTAGGGAGTGCCGCGGCCACTGCCACAACGAGTCTCCAAAGCCAACAGCAGATCGCTCGTGATCTCGAGGCAAGATACCGGCAGATGCTAGGTATCACGCTCGACCATGGGCGAGCGATTCAGGCGAATGAGCAGCTCATTCAGCGAGCTGGTCAGACCCAGGCTCGCGCGATTCTGGACAACGATCGACTCATTCAGCAGTCTGGCCAGACGCAGGCCCGAGCGATCCAGGAAACGACGGCGCGGATCGCGGCACAAGAACGGGCCATGGCGTCGTTCTTTGGGAAGCTCGGCGACACAGTGCCCAAGGGGGTCGAGCAGCAAATCCAGGCCATCACGGCAGCGAATCAGAGGCTTCAGGCCGGGATCCCACTCACGACGACGGAATGGACGAAGACCCGCCAGGCCATGGACGAGGTCAGTCGAGCGGGGATCGCCCAGCGATCGGTCTTAGACAACCTGACCACCGCGATAATAAATAAGGCAAGGTGGTTAGCTACACTCGCCGTGGGGTACGCCGCTCTGCGGGGCGTCATGGCTACGGTGAGCCATTTCGTCGAGGTCGACCGCCAGCTCACGCTCATCTCGGCCACGATGGAAAAGAACGCTAACGTCTCGGCCGAGGTCCAAAATGCCTATCGGCTGATGATCCCGGGCATGACGCAGCTTGGGATGAGCGCCAAGGAGTCGGGGGCGGTCGTCTTTGAGTTGTCGAAGGCCCTCGATAATAACGTGACGCTTATAGAGGCGGCGTTGATCCCGGCTCTCACGTTGGCGGGTTTGAAGGAAACCAACCAGGCTGACACGATCCGTGTGCTAGTTGGCGCGTATAAAATTTACGGTGACTCGATCGAAGGTGCGACAACGCCAACCGAGAAATTCAGCAGGATCCTCGACATGCTGACGACGGCGTCGTTTCAGTCCATTGGGAATACGGCGGACTTTGCTACCGCTCTCCAACTCGTCGGCCCGAGGGCGAAACAGGCCGGGCTCAGTCTCGCAGAGACTCTCACACTTCTTCAGCTAACCCAGAATGCGATGGTGACGGCATCGCGATCTGGAACCGGATTGTTCCGACTTCTTGAAGACATTGAACTCCGGGCGCCGATCATCTCGAGGATATTTGATATCCCGTTCGACGTCGATAAGCCGGTTAGTGTTTTATCTACGATCCTCGAGGTCATCAAGAAGGTTCGGGCAGCTGGCGTGGAGTCGCAGGAGATTCTTCGGAACATAAAAATTGCCTTTCCTGATGTTCGAGGTGAACGTGAGTTCCGTACTCTCCTCGAGATGATGGATGCCTTCTTCGATTCGTTGGCGAAGACTGAAAAAACCCTTGGCCAGGGGACGACAGCCTTCAACCGGTTGACCGAGGCGGTCGGTGCCTCGGCCAAATCTCTCGGGAACGTGTTCTTTGTGGAGATTGACAGAGTTCTGTCGACTCTTGCTGGTGTTGACCCGGGCAAAATGCAGGGAACGGCCATCGCAATCCAAGCCATTGCGAACGCGATAGCGAATGTTTTCTTTGCTCTGAATCTCTTTGCGTCTATTCCTGGTGGTATTAAGAGCGCCATTGACTCAGCGCTTTCATACCTACCTACGTTCGGCGTGACTCAGGAACAGATGGATCAGGAAATGATCAAACAAGGGATGAAGCCAATCCCGAGGACGGCGCCGGGGACGAAGTTGTCGAAGGCGCTGGCTCCGTATCTGAGTTTATTTCCGCCAGACGTTGGGGTAGGTGCCGACGTTGCCATGGGCGGTGGTGGCTTCGGGCGTTTTGCGCCGCCGGAGATCCCAAGAGAGTTGTTGAGCCAGAAGCTTTCAACGCGGGCGGGGGAAATTCTCGCCAACATCTCGCGCGAAGCTGCGATCTCCGACAAGATGAGTCCGTTCAGCGAGCGATTAGGCAAAACTCAGGAGGATCTTGCTGAATCTGAAGCGCGGCTTCGGCGCGCGCGCGAGGCGTTCCTGCAAGGTGGTGCGGCGGGGCTCGATCAAGCCAAGGGTCTTGGGAAGAGTAAGGAACAGACCGAGCTCGAGGCCGCGGCGCGTGAGGTTGAGCAACGCCGGAAGCAGGTCAAGGAAATCCGGGTCGGTGAGCTTGTTGGCTCCGGGCGTATTGAAGTGGATCAGGAGAAGCGCGAGGCGGCGGCGGCGGATGCGGTCCGAGAGATTCACCGTAAGCTTACGACCGATCTCGCGGGTCTCCGGAAGTTCGATACCGAACGCGCTCAGGAGGCGATCTGGGAGCAGTACACCAGTCAGGTCGCGACGAATTCCCTGAAGGCGCGCGACGAGCAAGATCTGATCGAGCTGAACGACCTGGCGTGGAAGATCTACACCGAGAAGCGAGAGCATGAGGCGAATCGGCTTCTCTTTACCGAGTTGAAGCTGAATGACGAACGGGAAAAACGTGAAGCTGAGGCTGCCCATGCTGTGATGGGGGTCCACGCCAAACTGAGTGGTGAGCTCGCGAAGCTGAAGAAAAGCGACGTGTCTTTGTTCGAGGATGCGGCCTTTGAAGAGTACGCGGCACAAGTTGCTGTCAACGATAAGGTGGCCCGGAGTAGTGAAGAACTATCGACTTTGATGGCCCTTGGGTGGCAAGTCTATACCGAAAAGGTCCAGAAGTATCACCGCGACAATGCGGTGAAGATCCTTCAGGAAGAGGGAATTCTTCACGCGAAGACCAGTGTGCTCCTTCAGGATGGAGCGAACCGCGCGGCGATCATCGCCGAAGCCAAGGCTGGGAAAGAACTGAGTGGAATCACCGCAGTCCTTACTGCTCGCGCCGGGGCGGCGCAGAAAGAACTCGCGTACTACAGTAATAGACGGAACCTTGCCGAAGCGGTTGTGGCGGCAGAGATTCGGGAAAACGAGAAGTGGCTTCAGACGAGGCTCAACACTCTGGAGACTATTAACGGCAAGGAAGCCCGACAGCGTGATCTGACTCTTTCGATTCGGCAGCAGGAAGCTCAGGCTGCGGCGCTATCGTCCGACGACATAATTGCGGCTGCGGGGCATACCTTCGATTTCTTCGTGCTTGGCCTCCGGCGTCAAGCGGACGCCAGTGGTGATTTCTTTAAGGGGATCGACGCACTCGCCGCGGAAACGTACAAAGCGATGGCACGGAGTATGAGCGACTTCTTCTTTAACGTGTTCACCGGCCAGGTGACGTCGATGCAGGAGCTCTGGCAGGGGTTCACGACGTCGATGCTCCGCGCCGTCTCGGACTTCATGGCCGCCGCCGTCGTCCGGCAGTTTCTCGGGCTCCTGTTCGGTGGGACGACGCTCGGCGGCGAGGGTGGGCTCGTCGGCGCCGGCATCGGACTCCTTGGCGGTCTCCTCGGCAACATCCTCCAGGGCGGCGGCGTAGTCGGCGGGTCTGGTGCACAGCCAGCAGTTTTGCACGGCGGAGAAGTCGTCATCAGTAGAGCCGTCAGGGATACGCTCGGGCTGGGCGGAGATGCGACAGGGATCACCGAGGTCTCTACCGCGGGAGTCCAGAAGCTTTTCAACGCGGTGGGGTTCGGTCGATTCGGGCCAGCCGGACAGGCCGCGACGGCGATGGCGGATACCGAGTTCCTCCTTGAATCTGGACTCGCAGCGTTCTCGCCTGCCGCGCAGCGAGCGGGTGCCACTGCCATCGGTCAAGCGACAGTGGCCGGCGCGACGCGCGAGACTGCTCTGGAAGCGGGGGGAGCGGCGGCTAGAGCCGCCGAAGCCTCCGGTCTCGTGACGGCGCAGGGCCTCGGGGTCGCGGGGACGGCGCTCGGGGCGTTCACCGCCGCGATCTCGCTGGCCCAAGGCATCCAGGCATTGCAGCAGGGTGACGTTGCGGGGGGGCTGACGTCGCTGGCGCTGGCCGGACTGTCGACGGCTGGGGCGGTCGCGGCGTTCAACGCGGCGGCGGGCGCGGCGGCCACGTCGGCGGCTCTGGCGTCGGGGACAGCAGTTGGGGCCAGCTCGGCTGGGATCGGGGCGGCGGCGGCCGGGGCTGCGACGATGGCTGTCGTCCTCGCCCCTCTCGTGCTTGGTATCTTGGGTGCAGAAGGCGGGCTCTTCCACTCCATCAGCGGCGACAGGTCGATGGCTGAGAATAAGGCACGCGAAGCGAAGATGCAGGCGAAGGGAGCCGGGGACGCCTGGATTCAAGCCCAAGCTGTCGTCCAAAGCGGGTTCGCGCCAGACGTCATCATGTCCGCCCTTACTGACCCCCAGAGCGCGAAGTTTGGGGGGTTCCTCGGGGCGGAAGCCGGTGCGGCCCGTGCCAAAGTACTCCAAGAAGGGACCCTGAGACTCATCGACTATTTCCACTCGCGCGGGCAGACCTGGCGCGAGGGCATTCTTGCCTATGCGGGGCGCGGCGGAGAGCATCCGTTCCTCGCCGGCGGCGGAGTCGGCGCGATCGTCGCGATGCAGGGACCCGGCCCGCACATGGCCGAAGCGGACCTGATCCGGCTGACGGCGGGGATGACGCCGACCGAGGAGCAGTTGGCGTTCGCTCGTCCATACGGGGATGTCAATATGATTCCAGGCTTCGATTTTGGAACTTATTTTGGCTCTGACTTTAACCCGGAGCTTGTGGCCCGATACCTTGGCTACAACCCCTATGAACTGTATCTCAGGTACGCGATGCTCGGCTTTGACCCCGAGGGGCTTGCGGCTGCGAGCACCCTGCAGGGTGATCCGTCGCTCGGGTGGGATTTCGGCAAAGAGTTCCTCCGTGGCGGGTTCGCCGAGGGCGGAATCGCCCGAGTCCATGACGGTGAAGTGATGGTGCCTCGGCCGTTCGCCGATGAGTTCCCGGCTCTCGCTCGTGCCCTCGCTCGCCGAGACGCTAGCGGTAGCATGGGCCACAGCTCTGTCGTCATCAATCTGAACGTGGACGTGCGATCCGATCGGGATCTCTCGAGTCCGACGTTCTGGCGCGGCGTAGCGAGGATGATCGATACGGCCATCGAAGAGGAGCGTGTGGTGAACCGGAGGCGCCGGTAATGGCCGTTCCCAAACGGCATCGGTTTCTCTTCGATATCGGTCTTACCGAGACGAACATTACGCCGTCCGATCTCGACTCCGGCCAACTGACCCAGGCGATCAAGGAAATCTCCGTCGGAGGAGCTGCCGGCAAGACCAGCGGGACTTTTACCGGGACAACGGAACTGTCCTGGGTCGTCGAGGTCAACGATACCTCTGGCGGGACGTCAATCGGGCAAGCAAAGTTCCGATATTCAAAGGATGCCGGGCAGACGTGGGCGGTGTCGGGACTGACGACGTCAACGACGGCCGTTGTGCTTGAGCTCGGGATCTCGTTTGCTTGGACCGCCGCAGCGTCGGGCGCTGACTTTGCCAGCGGCGATAAGTGGACGTTCAAGACCATCCTTCCGCACGGGATCGAGGCCATGCTCGATTATCAGGCGCGGAATCGGAGTTTTCGATTCAAGGATGCGACGGGGACAAAGACGCTGTTGGTTGACTATGGGGCGGCAGGGCGTTCTGTCCGGTCCGTGATGTTGCTGGACCACAATCTCTCCTCGAGTGCGTCCGTGGTTCTGAAGGGCAATGCGACAGCGAGCTGGCTGGCGCCTCCAGTGGTGAAGTCTGTCCCCTGGACGAAAGGGTCCATGGGAGCGTTTTTCGAGGGGGGCTGGTATCGGTATTGGCTTCTTGAGATCACGGATTCCAAGAACGCCGATGCGGTCATTCAGATCGGGAAGCTCTGGATCGATGCTTACTTCCAGCCGTCGCTGTCGTCACATATTCCTTGGCAACCGGAGACCCAGAAGCACGGGTGGCGTGTCGAATCGGCTCGGCGCGTTGTCCGTGAAAGTGTCGAGGCCCGTACGAAAGTCTTCCCGCTGAGCTGGACTCGCCTGAAAACTCAGGCGGATGTTGATGGATTCAGAAATCTTCGGGATACATGCTGGAATACGGATGCCGCCGTCAAGCTGAACCGTCCGCTTATCTTTGTTCCCGATCATCTGACGCCATCAGACGCCTACATCTGTTTCCTCGACGCATTCCGGGATCCCCAGACGCAGATAGGCCCGGATCGATGGACCGTCGAGATGACCTTGAGCGAGGTCGTGAAGCTTTGATCACGTCTTCTCTGGCGTTTGAGTCGATCAGAAAGACGGGGAGGCTGCCGCAGCTCGCGGTGTTCGTTGAGCTGCTTACTCGGACGGTCGTGTTCGCCCAGGACGGGATTACCGGCGTCGACCAGAGGCTTCGTCGATTCGACGGGTCCTGGCGATATGACGGGAGCGTGCAGTACGGCGCCACCGTTGAGGATTTGTACTATGGCGTTATTTCGGTGTCCCCGCTGAATGAGGGTGACGAAGGGGCGGCAGGAAGTCTGGAGATTCAGCCTTCCCGTCGAGGAACGCTGTCCGTAGAGGTGCCGAATCCTACCAAACTCATGAGTGAGCTGATCGCGAGCGATCCTATCATCGGCGCTACCGGCAAGCTCATACTGACGTTCCCGGGGTTGACCGCGGCGGCTCGGGTCACGCGCTTCGCTGGAGAAGTGAGCCGGGTAACTCTGACCCGCGATCGCATGCGGCTCGAGATCCGGAGCGCCTGATGGCCGCTCTCACGGAGAAACTCATCCTTCGGCGGGCATCGATCTACGCCAATCCCGGGAACCCGCCGGATACGCTGCCGCGCGTTCGTGGTGACTTGACGACCGGAGAACTCGGGGTAACGCCCTGCATAGAAATCCAAAAATGGAATGCGACGAACCAGGTGTTTTTGATCTCAGATGACGCGATCGATACGACGACGCCCACGGTCTATATCGACAACGTAGCGACGGCCGCTGGTTCGCTCTGGACTTTCAATGCTTCGAACAACTTCGAGGCTCAGGGCAACGTGGCGACGCTGACTTTTACGGCTGACCAGACCGGGAAGCAGATCTCGGTGAAGTGTAAAGGCAAGAAAAACTCGGCCGGAACGCTGATCGAGAATCTCGCTGAGATCATTCAAGATCTCCTTGTCAACGTCCATGGACTTGCCGCGGCCAAGTGGGACAGCGTTGTCTACAGCCGGGTCTTCAATGATTGCGCCGAACTCGGGTATGTTGGCGGTGGTGTTGTGCTGGATGATATCGATCCGGTGACCTTGGCCGATTCAATCCTCAAGCCTGGCGGCGGAGCTTACGTTGGCAGCGATGGGAAGATTAAGCTGTATGTGGAAAAGCTGCCGGCGAGCCCGGCCTACGAGGAATTGTTCGAGGATGACGAGATCGAGCAGTTTACCTATACGACCTCGATCGATGCGATCATCAATGATCTGAAGCTCAATTACCGGTTCAACTGGCGGAAACGTCGGTTCGCGAGCTTGGAAAAGCACTTTGACGCTGAGGCGACCAACAGCGATGCACAATCGAAGACCGATTTCGGGACCCGGCAGCCGGATAACCCTCTCGATGCGCCATGGCTGAGGACCGCGGCCGCCGCGAATACGATGGTCACCAAGCTCCTGACACTGAGGAAGCGCCCTCGAGCGGATATCGAGCTTGGCCTGAACAACTATCGCGCGATCTTGAATCAGCCGGCCGATGTTATCGCATTCACTTGCTCCCATTTCCCTGGTGGAAGCGCCAGCGGGAGTCCTGGGTACCGGCGGCTGATCAGGCTAAACCGCTGCGAGGATAATTTTCAGGCCGGAGGAATTACGTTGCATGGGATCGATCTTCAGGTCAACGCGTCATGAACGACGCCAGCAACGTCTACGACTGGCGTAGAGATACAGCATGGCACTGACGCAACAAATCGTTGCCTGGGACGAGTACGCCGTCGGAGCGAGTCACGCAACGCTCGCGGACACCGCGAATCGCTCACAGCTGATCGATCACGATAAATACGGTGCCCACGTCAAGTTCGGATCTGCCAAATTCACGAACAAGTCTGGCGCTCAGCGGGTCTCTGGGGATGTGGGCATTCTTGATACCGCGAGCGACTCTGGGTTCACGACGACGACGACAGAATCTGACCTGACGCCGGTCGTGGTTGTTCAGGCCACGGTCGAGAACAACGAGGCTGGATACATAGCTGTCTTTGGGTACGTGACGGATCTGAAGGTGACTGGGGCCGTCACGCGCGGGAATTACCTCATCACGTCGACGACAGCCACGCGTGCCAAGGATGGCGGGGCCACTCGTGCGAAGGGCGCCTTTGCCATGGCCCTGACGGCGGCCGCAGGCCCCGGGAATGGAACGGTCACCGCGTTTATCTTCCCGACAGTTGGTGTGTCGGTCAGCGCCATTCCTGTTCCGGTCGCGGACGGCGGCACCGGCGTTATCACCTTGGCGTCCGGCGGGTACGTCAAGGGCGCTGGAGCCGCAGCTGTGACCGTACAGGCGGTTCCGATCCCGGTCGCGGACGGCGGCACCGGCGTTATCACCTTGGCGTCCGGCGGGTACGTCA